>SKDZ01000006.1_pt1 | contig 232583 bp, 217 predicted proteins | sample 4826551 | NCBI WGS metagenome assembly SKDZ01 (sample SAMN11008822, study PRJNA524170) | human gut metagenome | biome: Human fecal sample; material: Feces; isolation source: fecal sample from pouch patient p12, p15 | host: Homo sapiens | place: Israel: Tel-Aviv | collected 2016-02-02 | reverse complement strand
ATAATTCTACCTCACATCGAGGACACAATGCGATCGTTCCTGGGGCATCTGGTTGTGGACTTAAAGAGCATGAGGTTGCTCAGAAAATTCATGATAAATTCCGTGCTGTAACCAAAGCAGTAGATGCAACAGATAATGTCGGTAGAACTGCTAATGATAACCTATACAATATTGTTCGTAAGATGAACGCTGTAGGAAGGAGTTATCATGTCAGCCATCATTTAAATGCATTCAACGGAACTGCAAATGGTTTTGAAGTTTGGTATTATGCAGGAAATGCAGCAGCTAAAAAATTAGCAGAGGAAATTTGTATTGCAGTATGTAAGGCTACTGGATGGGTAAATCGTGGGGCGAAGGCTACCACATCCTTGTACGTGATCCGTGCATCGTCTGGTTCAGCTATTTTGATTGAATGGGGATTTGTAGATAGTAAGAAAGATATGGATATCATGTCTAAAAAAATGGATGCCGGTGTTAATGCCTTGATAAAAGTGATGGGGTATGCATCTGGATCTTCAAATAGCTCATCCAATACTTCAAATCAAAGCACTTCTAATTTCAAAGTGGGAGACAAAGTGAAGATTGTTGATGCACTTTACAAAGATAGTACAGGCGCTGGTCGGTCGACTGCTAGTCGTGGTAAAACTGGCACAATCAAGCGAGTTGTGAGTGGCAACAAACCATATTTGATTGACAGCCTTGGTTGGGCCCACAAGAACGATATCCAACTGGTTACTAGCTCAACTACAACCGCTACTAAAAAAGTAGGTGATACAGTAACAGTGCAAAGTCACGCAACTCAATATCAGACTGGGCAAAACATTCCATCGTGGGTTAAAGGCAAGAAGTATAAGATTAAACAGATTAAATCTGTTAATCAATCTAAATCTAAAAAAGCATACTTGCTGGACGGAATCAATTCGTGGTTCTTAGAGCAAGATGTTAAGTAACGCAAATACCCCTTACTCATTTGAGTAGGGGGCTTTTTTGTTGCTCTAATTTCCACCGGGCTTGTAATTTATGCTTGGATCATACTTACGCAATATTTTATCTTGGGTCCGAACATGATCAAAAATATAGTTTTCGCCTTCGATTTTGAACACAAACGCTATTTCCTCTGGATAGCCACTGTAGCTTGAGGGAACGGTAAAGTAAGGTTTCCCGAAATTCTCCATAGTTTGTACGAATTGCTCATAAAGAAAATGCGCTGGTCCCATTCGTTGAATGAACTCGTAGTAATATCTTTCTAATGCGTACGTCCGTTTATCTGCAAGAGGTATTTGCATGTTGATCACTCCTTAGACAAAACTATTGATCGCTCTCAAGTGGTGTGTCGATTGTATTTTTTGATTCGTCAAACGGTGTGTTGAAATATAATACTTTGTAGCTATCTTTATCTGTAAATGAGTAAACCATATCAAAATTATAAATTTTATCCTGATACGTGAAGTTACCTATTGCGCTATAAACATTCTTATATTCTTCGCCTGTTTCGGTATTTTTATCATCAGGCATTCGATATACTTTAAACGAATCGTCGGTGAAGTTAACTTCAAAATTATCGATCATATAGTGTTCTTTCAAAACCTTTTCAACGATAATTGAAGCTTCAGATTTTTCTTCGTCATTTGTATCTTTGACCTCGGAGTTCGATTCGCTATAGCTTATTGAATCCTCTGTTGAAGAAGTACTACCACAAGCTCCTAAGAATAGAATTGATAATAATAAACCAACTGCTAACTTTTTCATTTTGACCCTCTTTTCATTAATTTTATAGCTTCATTGTATCAGAAAAAGATGTAAAGTACCTATTAATTATTTGGCACAGATGAACGAAATTTGAATTCTTGATTTTTGAAATAAGAAAAAATATAAATCAATTTGGCACATATTTGGCACAAGAACAAACAAAAACCGCCAAGAACAAGGGTTCTCGACGGTTAAATAACGTTCCAGGAGGGATTCGAACCCCCGACCGTTCGCTTAGAAGGCGAATGCTCTATCCGGCTGAGCTACTGGAACAAATAATTTTCAGCGAATGCTCACTTCGCCTAAGCTGTTGAAATCAATCAGCAACAAATAACATTATAGAAAAAGGGCGCAGCAATGTCAATCTCTTTTCGCCCTTTTCTTATTTTTTCTTTGAAAAAAGGAAGCGCAGCTGCCCTCAACCTTTCTCAGGTTCCTCAAGGATTACGCTATCTGCTTCTTTCGTAATGAGAATCACGCCATCTCCTAAAGGGACGAGAGTGGAGGTCAGCTGAGGATGGTTCATCACGGTATCCAAGAAAAGATTCAACTTGCGATGGATCGCTCGCTGGTTGCGAGGGATGTCTTCGATGGGTTGTAGAATCGTTCCAGCTTGGAACACGTCATCCACCATCAACACGCCACCTTTGCGTAACAGACGTAGACATTCTGGCAAAAATTCAATGTATTTCGATTTGGCACTGTCCATGAAGATAAAATCATAAGGCCCACTCAATGTAGGCAGGACATCTGCCGCTTGTCCTTCTAAAAGCGTGATTTTGTCTTCATTTCCTAAGCGAGCATAGGTTTCTTTGGCTTTGCGGATCATGACGTCAAAGCGATCGATCGTTGTGACATGACCTTCTTTCACACATTGTGCCATTAAGCTTGAAGAAAAACCGATCGCTGTGCCGATCTCAAGGATTTCTTTTGGCTGAAGCTGTCCCAATAAAAACTGCAAAAAGACCACAGTTTCATGTGGGATGATTGGCACTTCTTTTTCATGAGCGGCTTGCTCGATTTCACCAAGTTCGCCGGGTAATTGTTTTTGTTTTTCACGCATAAACGCCACTAGTTCTGGTTTGACTACTGGACGATGCATCATTTCGTTGCGCATCTTCATCCTCCTCATTTATCGCTGCCCCTTATTATACGAATAACTCACCTTAAGTTCAATCTTTTCGAGTCTTTGGAACAACAAAAAAACCAGTCATACGACTGGCAGGATAAAGGGGTGAAAAATATTTTTGGGATATTTCTATCATAACGGTGTTATGTGGAGGTTTGGTTAAAATCCTGTGAAGATCTCGTCAGGTTCTGCTTAAATTTTCATCAAGGAAGAAAAGCAACCCATCATCAGGGCGAAAACGAACTTTTTATCGAAATATTCAGAAAATTCAGGGAAAAGTGTTGACAGAGGAACCTGCTGTTTGGTATCTTCATAACAAGATAAAAAAAGTGATAGGTGACGACGATGGATAAACGATTGAAACAAACAGCTGCATTTTTATTATTATTATCGTAAGGACTCTTTTTCTATGACCCGCCTTTTTAAGGCATCATTTGAAGAGTCCTATTCGCATTGCATGAAGGAAACCCTTTATGGAGTGCTTTTTTTATACCATTTTTTCAATTTGTTTGAATGAGGTCGCGCCAAGCGTGCCCCTACCACTGCCAAGGAGGAAATAGTGATGAGAAAAATCCAGTTTTTTGACACCACATTGAGAGACGGTGAACAGACGCCGGGAGTCAACTTCAATACAAAAGAGAAGGTTCAACTGGCGCTGCAATTAGAAAAATGGGGGATCGATACGATCGAAGCAGGCTTTCCGATTGCATCAGAAGGAGACTTTCAAGCAGTCCAAGCGATTGCTGGGGCGGTGACGAAAATGACCGTTGCAGGACTTGCCCGTTGTCAGAAAAAAGACATTGATCGTGCCTATGAAGCTCTTCATCAAGCCGTCGATCCCCAGATCCATGTCTTTCTAGCAACGAGTGAGGTGCATCGCCAGTACAAGCTGAATATGACGAAAGCAGAAGTACTCGCTTCCATCAAAGAACATGTGACTTATGCCCGTGAACGCTTTGAAAAAGTTCAATTCTCGCCAGAAGATGCCACCCGCACCGATAAGGCCTTCTTGCTTGAGGCGGTTCAAACAGCGATTGATGCCGGCGCGACGATCATCAATGTGCCCGATACAGTAGGGTTTACCAATCCTACGGAATATGGTGCGCTTTTTGCCTATTTGATCGCCAATATCAAGAGTGAGCAGCCGATCATTTTTTCTTCCCATTGTCATGATGACTTGGGAATGGCGACAGCCAATGCGCTGGCAGCTATCGAAAATGGTGCTGATCGGGTGGAAGGAACGATCAACGGGATCGGCGAACGAGCGGGCAATACCGCATTAGAAGAAGTGGCGCTGGCGTTGCATATTCGCAATGATTTCTATCAGGCTACCTCCAACATCAAATTAAACGAAACAAAACGCACCAGCGATCTGGTGGCACGTTTGTCTGGGATCACGGTACCGAAAAACAAAGCGATCGTCGGCGGCAATGCCTATGCCCATGAATCTGGGATTCATCAAGATGGCGTCTTGAAAAATCCTGAAACTTACGAAATCATTACCCCGCAACTGGTAGGCGTACAAACCAACTCACTGCCTCTTGGCAAACTTTCTGGCCGCCATGCGTTTGTCGATAAAATGCAGCAGCTGGGGTACCAGTTTGACCAAAAAGAAACCAATGAATTGTTTAAACGCTTCAAAGAGTTGGCAGATAAGAAAAAGCAAGTGACCGAACAAGATTTGCTGGCTTTGGTGGCTGACCAGGGCCGCAGCCAAGAAGATGGCTGCGAGTTGGAGTCAGTTCAGCTGCAATACGTGTCCAATGGCCATCAAGGAGCGGTGGTTTCTATCATCAAAGACGAGGAAAAACAAGTGGCATCAGCTATCGGTGCCGGCAGTATCCAAGCTATCTACAACTCGATCGATCAGATTTTCCAGCAGCAGCCGAAGTTGTTGAACTATGAGATCACTGCCTTGACCAGTGGGGAAGATGCGCAAGCGGAAGTGCACGTGGTTATTGAATGCCAGGAAACCAATGAAAAAATCAGCGGGATCGGCTTAGACTTTGATGTCTTGCAGGCGTCAGCCAAAGCCTATGTACAGGCTAGCGCAGCTCTAAAGAATCGAGGTGTCCTTGTTTGAAAAAGATCGTGGTTTTAGCAGGAGATGGCATCGGACCAGAAATTATGGCCAGTGCGCTTGCGGTATTGAAAGCGGCTTGTCCAGACCATCTCCAACGCTTTCATTTTGACCAGCGGCCATTTGGTGGTGCGGCGCTGGCACTTACTGGAGAGCCATTGCCGCAAGAAACACTACAAGCTTGCCAGCAGGCGGATGCGATCCTTTTAGGAGCCATTGGTGATCCAGTTTGGGAAAACGCACCGATAACACCCGAGAAAGGACTTTTGAATTTGCGTCAAGCGTTAGGGCTATACGCCAATATTCGACCCATCAAAGTAGTTGATGCGGTGATTGCTTTGTCTCCCATTAAAGAAGCGATCCTTCGGGGGACAGATTTTGTCATCGTTCGTGAGTTGACTGGCGGTATCTATTTTGGCGAAAAAGCAGAAAAACCTGAAGAAGCCTACGACATCAATCATTATCATCAAGCAGAGATTCGACGGATTTTGCGTAAAGCCTTTGAGATCGCCCGCACGCGGAAGAAGCGGGTTCTCTCTGTCGATAAAGCAAATGTGTTGGCGACTAGCCGACTTTGGCGCCGACTAGCGGAAGAAACAGCACAGGAATTCCCAGATTGTCAGTTGACTCATCAATATGTTGATTCCGCCGCTATGAAAATCATCCAAAATCCCAAAGACTTTGATGTAATCGTGACAGAAAATCTCTTTGGCGACATTTTAAGTGATGAAGCCTCGGTTTTGCCAGGGTCATTAGGGGTGCTGCCCAGCGCAAGTCATGGCGCAGAAGGGGTTTCTTTATATGAACCGATTCATGGCTCTGCACCTGATATCGCTGGGCAAAATTGCGCCAATCCGGTTTCCATGATTTTATCTGTCGTCATGATGCTAAGAGAGTCCTTTCAAGAGGAAGAGCTGGCGGATACCATCGAAAGTGCTTGTTACGAGGTAATGAATGCGGGGATCTTGACCCGTGATCTAGGTGGTACAGCAACGACAACTGCCTTTACAGAAGCGGTTATTGCACAGTTAGGAGTGAGCAATTATGGGGAAAACGCTGTTTGATAAACTATGGGATCGGCATGTCATCACAGGAGAAGAAGGGCAGGCGCAGCTGCTTTATGTCGATCTGCATATGATCCATGAAGTGACGACACCGCAAGCCTTCGAAGGATTACGGCAAGCGGGACGGACCGTCCGTTGTCCCGAAAAAACCTTCGCAACGATGGATCACAACGTGCCTACCAAAGATATTTTTACCATCACTGATCTGGTTGCAAAAAAGCAAATGGACACGTTACGTAAAAACTGTCGAGATTTTGGGATCGAATTGTGTGACAATGGCTCTGCCAATCAAGGAATCGTCCACATGGTTGGCCCAGAAGTTGGCTTGACCCAACCAGGGAAAACGATCGTTTGCGGGGATTCCCACACTGCCACCCATGGTGCTTTCGGTGCGATCGCGTTTGGGATCGGTACGAGTGAAGTGGAGCATGTCTTTGTGACACAGACGATTTGGCAGACAAAACCGAAACGCATGGGAGTTGAGATTACCGGTCAGCTGCAGCCGGGAGTGTACGCCAAAGATATTATTTTGGCATTGATCGCGACCCATGGCACTGATTTTGGTGGTGGCTATGCCGTAGAATTCTTTGGCGAAACGATCCGTAGCCTGACGATGGAAGAACGCATGACCATTTGCAATATGTCGATCGAAGGTGGGGCGAAAATGGGCTTGATCGCACCTGATGAAACGACCTTTGCTTATGTGAAGGATCGACGCTTTGCGCCGCAAGCGTTTGCCAGTGCGGTGGCTGATTGGCAAAGCCTTTATACCGATGAAGATGCCAACTATGATGCCCTGATCACCCTAGACGCAACAACCTTAGAACCCTATATCACTTGGGGAACCAATCCAGAAATGGGGGTACCAGTCAGCGAAGCGTTTCCTGAAGTGCGGGATCACAATGATCAGCAAGCCTATGAATATATGGCGCTGCAACCTGGACAGACAGCTGCTGATATCCCCATTGAATACATTTTTATTGGATCGTGTACCAATGGTCGTTTGTCTGATCTGCAAGAGGCAGCGGCGATTTTGAAAGGGCAAACTATCAAAGAAGGGGTCACTGGTATTATCGTTCCTGGTTCACGCCCTGTTCGTAAAGCAGCGGAAGCGATCGGTTTAGACAAAGTCTTTATTGACGCTGGTTTTGAATGGCGGGAGCCTGGCTGTTCCATGTGCTTAGGAATGAATCCTGATAAAGTACCAGAAGGCGTCCACTGTGCCTCCACATCAAACCGCAATTTTGTTGGACGGCAAGGGAAAAACGCGCGGACGCACCTCTGTAGTCCAGCGATGGCGGCAGCAGCTGCGATTCATGGGCGCTTTGTCGATGTACGAGAAGTGGTTGGAGGGGTTGGTTAATGGAAGCTTTTACGCAATTTGAAGGTACGACGCTGCCTTTGATGAATGACAATATCGATACCGATCAAATCCTACCGAAAAATTATTTGAAACGGGTTGAAAAAACGGGCTTTGGCGAATTTTTATTTGACGATTGGCGCTATTTGCCGCAACGCAAGCCTAATCCAGCATTTATCTTGAATGATCCAGCATATCAGACCGCTCAAGTCCTCGTCACTGGTGATAATTTTGGTTCTGGCTCTTCTCGAGAGCACGCGGCATGGGCGCTGTTGGATTACGGCTTTAAAGCCGTGATTGCTGGCAGCTTCGGTGATATTTTCTATATGAATGCCACCAAAAACGGGCTGCTGCCCATCGAGCTGCCATTGGATGTTCGCCAAAGGATCGCCTCGCTGCCTGCTTCTGAAAAAATCAGCATCGACTTGCCGAGGCAATGTGTGATCGTTGCTGGGGAGGAGCATTTCTTTGCAATCGATGCTACCTGGAAACACAAATTGATCCACGGTCTCGATGAGATCAGTATCACGTTGCAGGAAGAGGCGAAAATCACCGCCTATGAGCAGACGATTCCAGCGTATTGGCAGTAGGGCTAGCGGACTGGTCGTTATTCGTCGGCTGGTATTTGTGAGAGGATGTTTCTTAACCCTCGCCAATCGGCTTCGATTTGCGGAGTCAACGTTCGATTGTAAAAGATCGCAGCGGGATGATACATCGGCACGATCAAATATTCTTTTTCCGACCAGTGATAGCCATCTTTTGTTGGATTGCTTTCTTGTATTTTGGAACGGATCACTTCGCCATGGTGATCTTTGATATAATAGGCGTTGCCTAATAATCGCTGCAGTCCGATATTGCCAACAGTTGCAATGACAGGCGGATCTACAACGGACAACTCGTAGTCAAGCAGCGGTGCGTGTAGCAAGACTTCTTTTTTGGTAGGTGTCCGATTGGGATGGACGATCTCATGGGCACCGCTGCGCTTGTTGATCCGTTCTTTGACGGAATATGGGCGGCTGCGGACAGCGCTGGTGATGTAGACATCCTCACGGGTTAAACCGGCTAAAGCCAACGATTTCATCAATTCTTTTCCTGCTTGTCCGCTAAAAGGAATAAAATTCTCGATTTCGGTTCGACCAGGGGCTTCCCCAACGATCATCAATTTGGGCTGCAACGGTCCTTGACCGGGAACAAATCCTTCCAACGGATAACTGCGGGACGCCTGTTGAACGGCAGTGGCTAATTCTTTGGGGTATTGCATGAAAACTCCTCCAATTCTGTTTCACTTGTGCTCTTTCTTCTATAGTAATAGAAAATAAAAAATGCACAAAAGGAAATGACTAGTAGCAAAAGAATTCTGTCTTTTCCTTAATTAGTGATTGACTTTAGGAAAACATTTTGATAAAGTTAATCTGTTGTAATTGTGGACTCCACAGCTACAACCGCACAGAACAAGTAGTAAGTACGAAAGTCACTTGGGATGGCGAGTCTAAGTATATTATAAGGAGGTGCTGTAGAGCATGTACGCAATTATCAAAACTGGTGGGAAACAAGTAAAAGTTGAAGTGGGTCAAGCAATCTACGTTGAAAAATTAGACGTTGAAGCTGGACAAAAGGTTACTTTTGATGAAGTTATCTTAGTAGGTGGCGAATCAACAAAAGTTGGTGCCCCAATCGTTGCAGGAGCAACTGTTGAAGGGACTGTTGAAAAACACGGCAAACAAAAGAAAGTCGTAACTTTCAAATACAAACCTAAAAAACATTCACACCGTAAACAAGGTCACCGTCAACCTTACACAAAAGTTGTTATTGACGCGATCAACGCTTAATTCTTACGAAAAGCAGGGTAACGAATATGATCAAAGGGACATTCAAACGAAATGACTCTGGTCGGATTGTTTCTTTTGAACTAGCTGGACACGCACAAGCAGGAGAATACGGCAAAGACATCGTCTGTGCTGCAGCATCCGCTTTAGCGATCAGTGCAGTCAATGGGATCGATGCTTTGGCTGGCGTTGCGCCAAAAGTTGAAGCAGATAACGAAAATGGTGGGTACTTATTAGTCACACTGCCTTCTCGTTTGACCCAAGAGCAGTCGAATATCGCACAAATTCTTTTAGAAAATTTGTTGATCGGCTTGCAATCAGTTCAAGAAGAGTACAACGATTATATCCAAATCAAAACTACTAAAGAAAACTAGGAGGTGCATCTCATGTTGATGAAAATGAATTTGCAATTCTTCGCTCACAAAAAAGGTGGGGGTTCTACTTCTAACGGACGTGACTCTCAATCAAAACGTTTAGGTGCGAAACGTGCTGACGGTCAAACCGTTTCAGGCGGATCAATCCTTTATCGCCAACGCGGTACTAAAATTTACCCAGGGGTAAACGTAGGTATCGGTGGAGATGATACATTATTTGCAAAAGTTGATGGCGTTGTTCGTTTCGAACGTAAAGGCCGCGACAAAAAACAAGTATCTGTTTATCCAGTAGCGCAAGAAGCATAAGAAAATGACATCCAGATTACGTAAAAGTAACCTGGGTGTTTTTTTATACACCAATGAAACCGTTTTAACGAAATAGTTATTTGTAATGGCTTAGATAAGGAGAGAAGCAATGATTCAATTAAAAGAAATCACGAAGGAAAACTATCGTGCGTGCATGAATTTGAAGACAACGAAGGAGCAAGAAGACTTTGTTGCGCCCAATTGGTACTCAATGTTAGAGGCGATCTATGAGGAACCTCGTCAGGCATTTGCCCTATACAATGGTGAGGAAATGGTCGGCTTTATCCTATTTAGTTTCTACGAGGCGGATGAGACTTATCCAAAAGCTTCGTGGTGGATCGAGCGGTTTATGATCGCAGAGAAATTCCAAAATCAAGGGTTAGGCACTCAGGCGTTTCTTGCTGGGTTGGATTGGTTCAAAACTCATATCCAAGCGCAAGAATTAAGGATCTCCGCTGTGGATGGCAACGAGATCGCAACGAAGCTTTACGAACGCAATGGCTTTGTTTTGACGGGTGAAATGATTGAGAACGAGCATGTACTCTTGTTGCAGCTGCCAACGGACCAAGGGTAAATGACTCTTTCTACAGTAAGAGAATGAGGTCGAAAGCAGAGGTTCTTAAGGGAATCCTCTGCTTTTTTTGTGTTGTTTCGTAAAAAAAAGTGTGCGGTCATCTTCTGGTTAGACGTTTCAAGAAAATTTGTGCACTCGGGGTAAGAATGACGAGTATGTCCATGCTTTGTTGTTCACAAAGTTCCTTTTGCTGTTAACAGAATCTTTACACGTTGACAACACAAACCTTATATTCATTTGATACTCTGAGGAAGTAGAACAAATGGAAAGAAACTTTCGAAAAACGTTGATTATTGAGAATGTGCTCACGAATGATTTCGGTCAAAACACGAACATTGTCAAAAAAGAAAACGTTCGTAATTCGAAAAAGATTGTTTTTAATTCGGTGGTTTTTTATAATCAAAAAGGAAAGTTCGGAATTCCATGAGTTCGATTTTTTATATGAAAAGGAGAAAAAGTGATGAAAGTTTGGAAGAAAACGGCAATGTTTGGTTTAGGTTTGGTGGCAGCAGTTATGCTGGCGGCATGTGGCTCAGGTGGAGCAAGTACTGACTCGGCGGCTGAGGACGCAGGATATGTACCAGAAAAGTTGACCGTTCAATTTGTCCCATCACAAGCAGCAGAAACATTAGAAGCAAAAGCAAAACCACTTGAGCAATTGTTAAGTGATGAATTGGGGATTCCAGTTACAGTGAGTGTTTCCACTGACTACAATACAATCGTCGAAGCAATGGCTTCGAAACAAGTAGATGTCGGCTTTTTACCGCCGAATGCCTATGTTTTAGCAAATGAACAAAGCAATGTAAAGGTGTTATTGCAAGCACAGCGTTATGGCATCAAGCAGCCTGGTGGCGAATCAACGGATGAATTGGTTGATAGCTATCGTTCAATGATCGTCGTAAAAAGCGGCAGCGACATCAAAGAGTTGGAAGATTTAAAAGGCAAAACGATTGCCACGCAAGATGTTACTTCTTCTGCCGGTTATGTTTGGCCAGTAGCAGAAATGAAAAAAGCAGGCATCGATATCAATACGGATGTGACGACTGTTCAAGTCAAAGGCCATGACCAAGCGGTCTTATCAGTCTTGAATGGCGACGTTGATGCGGCGTTCGTTTTTGAAGATGCCCGTAACACGGTCAAAAATGATTACCCAGAAATCATGGATGAGGTAGAACCAATGTACTTTACCGAACCGATTCCGAACGATACGATCAGTGTTCGCAGCGATATGAGTGAAGAGTGGGACAAAAAAATCCAAGATGCCTTTATCGCGATCGGAAAAGATGAAGAAGGAAAACAAATCATCTCTGATATTTACTCTCATGAAGGATACGTTGTTTCACAAGACAGCAATTTCGACATCGTAAGAGAGTATGCGGAACAAGTCGGACAATAATTAATAGATGAATAGATCGGGAGGGTACCGGTAGTTGAGGTACCCTTTTCGAATGGACAGCAATTTTTACCTAATGGAAAGAAAGTAGGAGAATCATGGCTCTAGAGAACGAAACGATTATTTCATTTCAGAATGTGACCAAGCAATACCCAAATGGGGTGTTGGGGTTGAAGGACTTGAACATCGATATCAAAAAAGGGGAATTTGTCATCGTAGTGGGCTTATCCGGTGCAGGTAAATCGACGATGCTGCGCTCCATCAATCGACTGCACGAGATCACGAGTGGCGAGATTTTAATCGATAACAAGTCGATCACAAAAGCAAAAGGAAGAGAGCTGCGCTTGATTCGTCGAGACATTGGCATGATTTTCCAAAGCTTCAATTTGGTGAAACGTTCGAGTGTCTTGCGAAACGTCTTAACGGGGCGGGTGGCTTATCATCCCACGCTCAAAATGCTGCTGGGTCTGTTTCCGCAAGCGGACAAAGAGTTGGCATATCAATCACTGCAGCGGGTCAATTTAGCAGAAAAAGTCTATACCCGAGCCGATGAATTGTCTGGCGGTCAGCAGCAGCGGGTTTCGATTGCCCGGGCGTTGACGCAAGAGCCGAAGATTATTTTAGCGGATGAACCAGTTGCTTCATTGGATCCGTTAACCACTGAAAAAGTCATGAATGACTTAAAACGGATCAATCAAGATCTGGGGATCACCATCGTAGTCAATTTACATTCTGTCCAATTAGCTAGAGAATACGGCACGCGGATCATCGGGTTGCGAGACGGAGGCTTGGTTTTTGATGGCCCTGTCAGTGAAGCGACCGATCAGCGATTGAAACAGATTTATGGCAGCGAGATCATGGAAGAGCAGGAAGGGGCGGGACAATGACGACAAATACGTTGCCGAAACGCAGCGGACTATGGAAAAATGTTCTTTGGCTCGTCATTTTTTTAGTGGTATTGTTCGTTAGCGGCTCTATTTCAGGTGTTGATTTGGCACGGTTCTTTAGCAATAGCAGTCAAATGAATGTCATCTTACAAAAGATGGCTCATCCTGATTGGGCGTATGCCAAAATCATTGTTGAGCCGATTTTGCAAACGATCCAAATGGCGATCATCGGCACAACCTTTGGTGCACTGGCGGCCTTTCCGTTTTCACTTTTAGCAGCACGAAATATCATGACCAATCATTGGATCAGTGGTTGTTTCCGTTTTGTTTTGAATATCATTCGGACGGTACCCGATTTGATGCTGGCGGCTTTATTTGTTGCCATTGTCGGAATTGGTCCCGTTGCAGGGGTGATCTCCATCTCTGTGTTTTCTTTTGGGATGATCACCAAATTGTTTTATGAATCGATTGAAACGATTGATGAAGGGCCGATCGAAGCGATCACGGCTTCTGGAGGATCGAAGTTTGATATCATCCGCTATGCAGTCGTACCGCAAGTCATGAGTCATTTTCTTAGTTACTTGCTTTATGCCTTTGAGATCAATGTGCGGGCATCGACGATTCTTGGGTATATCGGCGCAGGCGGAATCGGTGTTTTCTTACAACGATCTTTAAGCCAATTTCGATATGACCAGACGTCGATCATCGTCTTAGTGATTTTTGCAGTTGTTTTGGTGATTGATACCATTAGTAATAGATTAAGGGAGCGATTATTATGATTTTGCCAGCAGAACCGAAAAAGAAAAAAATACGGAATTGGCTGATCGCAGTAGTCGTTATCCTCCTTTATATCTGGGCTTTTGCTGGCGTGCCTTTTGCTGGTGTTAAAGAAAATGTCGGTCAAATTGTCGGCTCGATCTTTTATGGCCTGATCCATCCTGATTGGGGCTATGTTTATACCGGTGATGGCGAAGATTTGATCAGTCTGATGATCGAAACCGTTGCGATTGCCTTTGTTGGGACCTTTTTGTCATCGATTTTAAGTATTCCTTTTGCTTTTTGGGCGGCGCGCAGCAAAAACAGCCCTCGCTGGTTATCGGGATTTGGGAAAATCGTGCTGACGGCGATTCGAACGTTTCCAGAAATCGTCTTAGCCATCATGTTTATCAAAACGGTAGGTCCGGGCTCCTTTGCTGGCGTCTTGGCGGTCAGTGTCCATTCCATTGGGATGTTGGCAAAGCTTTACAGCGAAGCGATCGAAAACATGGACCATGGTCCCTCGGAATCCGTCATTAGTGCGGGAGGAAGCCGCTGGGATGTATTAGGCTTTGCGACATTGCCGCAACTGATCCCAGAATTTCTTTCTTTTACCTTGTATCGATTTGAACTGGCTGTCCGTTCAGCTTCGATCTTAGGGATAGTAGGGGCAGGTGGGATCGGTACACCGATGATCTTTGCCATCAATGCGCGTTCATGGAGCCGTGTAGGAATCATTTTATTAGGGATCGTGGTGACGGTCACGATCATTGATTTTATTTCTGGGCATTTGCGTAAACGATTGGTTTAATAAAATGAAGTGAGTACTCGAAAAAACACAGTCTGATTAGGCTGTGTTTTTTTTGTAGGGGATAGGCGGAGGTCGTTTAAGACAGGTTTCGTGAAACTTGTTATACTGGATTCATAGAAAATGAACCCAAACAAGGAGGCTGTTTTATGAAAGCATTATTGATCGTCAATCCAAGCTCTGGTGGGGAACAGGCCCAAGAATATGAGCAGCTGGCAGAAGAAAAGTTGCGGGAAGCTTTTTCAGAAATCGTGGTCAAACATACCGAAAAAGAAGGAGATGCCACACGTTTTGCCTCTGAAGCGGCAGCAGAATTTGACAGTGTCTTTGCAATGGGCGGTGATGGTACCGTCAATGAAGCGGTCAATGGCTTAGCCCCTCATGACAAACGACCAAATTTTGGTTTCTTCCCGCTGGGAACAGTAAATGATTTAGCCAGAGCATTAGCGATTCCACTAGATCCTAAGGAAGCCATCGAATCATTTGCAGTGGATCACACCCGCAAAATCGATATTGGTCAGGTCAATCAAGACTATTTTACCAATGTGGTGGCGATCGGTATGATTCCAGCAGCGATCAACAACGTAGAGGTCGAAGAAAAAACCAAGCTGGGAAAAATGGCCTATTTTGTTTCTGGTCTGCGGGAAGTGCGGAAAAATGAAAGTCATCCGTTTGAAGTGACCGCCGAAAATAATGGGGAAAAAACGACGATCGCTGTGGAAAGCAGTACGATGATCGTTGGGTCATCCAATACGATCGGCGGTTTCGAATCTCTTTTGCCTAAAGCGAGTACCGATGACGGCAAATTACATCTGATCTACTTGAAGGATACGAATCTTTGGGAGACCGTCAAAAGTGTCCCAGAGCTTCTCAAAGGGGTGACAGAATCAAATGATGTTCTTGGCTATCAAACCTTTGATAAAGCTGCGATTCGTTTGACGGATGGGGCAACGATCGAAACGAATGTCGATGGTGATCCAGGACCTGAATTGCCAATCACAGTAGCGGTACTGCCGCAACATCTTACCGTGTATTGCGGAGCTGAAAAAGCCCGCTAAATCATTTATCACTAGGAAACGATCCGTCAAAAGCGGATTGTTTTTTTTGTTCAGAAAGAGTATACTGGGAAAAAATTTACTGAAAGAAGGGATTCTATGACGATACGTTCTGCCACGATTGCAGATGCCCAAGCCTTGACAGCGATCTATGCTTATTATGTAGAAAAGACACCGATTACCTTTGAAACGGAGGTGCCATCGGTTCAAGAATTCGCGGAACGCATCGCCAAGACCTTGAAACGCTACCCGTATCTCGTTGCAGAAGAGGCTGGTGAAATCGTCGGTTATGCCTATGCGTCAGCCTATAAAGAACGGGCTGCGTACGATTGGACCGTTGAAGTAACCGTTTATTTAGCACCGGATGCCAAAGCAAAAGGGCTCGGCACCGCTCTTTATCAAGCGCTTGAAGAAAAATTAAAAGCGCAAAACGTGGTCAATCTGACTGCATGCATTACAGGAGGCAATCAACAAAGCGAGGCTTTTCATGAGAAGCTTGGGTATCGGAAAGTTGCTGATTTTGCGCAGGTCGGCTATAAGTTCAATCAATGGCACGATGTGATTTGGATGCAAAAAGAACTGCAATGGTTTCCTGAGAAGGTACCAGCGTTCATTCCCAATGAAAAAGCCTAACGCATCCTGACTTTTGAATATCTTTTTTTGGCAAAATGCTTTATGCTGAGAGTAGCATGTAATAGGACGTTCTATTGCTCTTTCGAACAAAGTATTTTGCTTTTTCTGTGCGGAAAAAAAGTTGCTTTTTTATAGAAAAATGAGTAAAGTATTCAAGTGGAAAAAACAAGGAGGCGAAGCTGTTGGGCAAGCGAATCGAACGGATTTATCAATATATCGTCGAAAATACGATGAGCGGCTTAGGGGAAAAGAAAGGGTTGTCTACTTCAGAAGTTGCCGATCATTTAGCCATTCAGCGCAGTAATGCCAGTAAGGATTTAAATAAGCTTGTCAAAGAAGGGCGCGTCGAAAAAAGCGACTCGCGGCCTGTTCGCTACTGGGCGGCAGGGGTCGATCCCAGCAGTAGGGAAAAGTATGTGCCAAGCTACAAAGAAAGTCGCCCGCAAAGAGAAAAAGCCTTCCCTCAACGGGTACAAGGAAAACCCTCTGACCGAGATATTTTTGCGACGATCATCGGTGCCAACGGAAGTATGAAAAATGCCGTTGAGCAGGCGAAAGCAGCGATCTTGTATCCGCCAAAAGGGCTAAACTGCTTGATCACAGGGCCTACTGGTTCTGGGAAAACCTACTTTGCCCATGCAATGTTTCAGTTTGCCAAAAGCAATCAAGTAATTGCCGATGACAAAGAATTGATCGTCTTTAACTGTGCCGACTATGCAAATAACCCAGAGCTTTTGATGAGCCATTTGTTTGGTTATGTACGGGGGGCATTTACGGGTGCCGATCAAGAGAAGATCGGTATTATTGATCAAGCGGATGAGAGTATGTTGTTTCTCGATGAGATCCATCGATTACCGCCAGAAGGGCAAGAAATGATTTTTTACTTTATGGACCATGGAACGTTTAGTCGTTTAGGGGAGACGGGCAAAAATCATCAAGCGAATGTCCGAATCGTTGGAGCGACTACCGAAGACCCCAACTCAACGCTATTAGATACCTTTACCCGACGCATTCCTATCAATATTCAACTGCCCTTCTTTGAGAAACGACCCGCATCAGAAAAAGTCGATCTCGTTCGGGTGTTAGTCGGGCAAGAGGCGTCCCGTATTCAGCGGACGATCACCTTGACAGAAGATGTAGTCAAAGCGTTGATCGGCAGTGTCAGTTTTGGGAATATCGGTCAATTGAAATCCAATGTCCAGCTCGTCTGTGCACGGGGCTTTTTGAATCATATGCAACAAGATGAGATTGAGATCGATTTGATCGATTTGCCAGAAGGGATTCGTTCTGGATTGATCGTTTTGGGGAATCGCCGCAATGAGCTGGCGGAGCTTTCTAAAATCCTTGAACCGAAGATCAGCATTCAACCGAATCAAAACTTAAACAATATTCAATCAGATTCCTATGAATTGCCTTACAATCTCTACGACATCATCGGGGATAAAGCAGCCTTATTAAAAGCAGACGGTTTGGATCAAGAAGCAATCAATCATTTTATTTCAACCGATATCAATGTTCATTTGAAATCTTTTTATAAAGATCACGGCTTCTCTTTTAATTCTGTCAATAAACTAAGTGAATTTGTCGATCAGAAAGTGATCAGTGTAACAAATCAAATTTATGAGATGGTTCGGAAACGGTTAAATTACGATTTCCAGCAAAACTTTATTTACGCGATGAGTTTGCATATCAGTTCTTTTTTGAAAAAGATCCATTTGGGAGAAGAACGGCAAACCAACGACAACATTCGTCAAATGGTGGCGGATTACCCCCAAGAGTTCGAAGTTGCCAAAGAAGTCCGCGACTTCATCGGCGACAGCTTTCACGTGGCGATTCCTGAAAGTGAATCCTATTACTTGGCAGTTCTATTGGTTTCACTGCGTACGACACATTCCTCTGGGAAAATTGGTGTCGTTGTGGCAGCTCACGGCAATAGTACGGCTAGTAGTATGGTACAAGTAGTCAAGCAGCTGTTGGAAGTCGATCAAGTGACAGCGGTGGACATGCCATTAGATATGCCACCGGCTGTGGCGTTGAAAAAAATCGTGGATAGTGTACGAGCAGTCAATGACGGCAGTGGGGTGATCCTCTTAGTCGATATGGGGTCCTTAGCGACCTTTAATAATGAAATCCAGCGAGAAACGGGTGTGGCTGTTCGAACAGTCGATATGGTGACTACCTCCATCGTCCTCGAGACGGTCCGTAAAGCATCAGTGATCGGCACGGACCTCGATCAGCTCTATGATTCATTACGGAAGTTCCGCGGATACGGAGCGGTCACTGTAGAAGAACCAGTGACACAAAACCACCACCCTAAAGCGATTCTAGCGGTCTGCGCTTCGGGAAAAGGGACAGCGCAGCGCATCAAAGAATTGATCCAAAGCTCATTGTCAAAACGCCAAAATCAAAATGTTGACGTAGTGACCTTATCTGTGGCGGATCTGAGAACGGACTTGGATCAGATTCAACAGCGCTACCGGCTGATTGCCGCAACGGGGATCATTGATCCGCATATCGATGCACCGTTTATTTCATTAGAACGTTTTATCGACCAAGATGTTGATCTTTTGTTGGATGATATCTTATTGGAAAACGATTTGAGTTTTGAAGATGAAGTGCAGTTAGATGATCGGCAGGCAAAGGAAATCTGTGTTCGGTATTTAGAGGAAAACTTTACCTATATCAATGCGAAAAAAGTGGTAGAGCCGTTGTGGAAATTTGGCGAAGAGATCATTCACGATTTGGATTTGGTAGGGGCGCAGCAAGGCTTTCAGATCAATTTTGTGATGCATGGCGCAGGTATGCTGGAGCGGATCTTATTGCGTCAACCATTGACTGTTTCTGAAATTGATTTAGCAGCGATGGAGGAGAATCCTCTTTACGGCCAATTGCATGTGCATGTCCAATCATTTTCGCGCTTGATGAATATCGAAGTGCCGAAGACAGAAGAGTATTACCTGCTGGAGCTGATCAAAAACCATCACGAAAAAGAAATGTATTTTTAAATCCTGCAAATAATACAGATACACTAAAAAAGATACAGTATTTTTTAGTGTATTTTTTTTAGTGTATTGTCCGAATGCTGATTCTTAAGGTTTTTTCAAGAATAGTGTATCGAAAAAACTTGGCACGCTTCTTGCTTCTATATAAGTGGATACAGGAGGTGATTGAAAAAAGAACAGATCCTCAATATGAAAAGCGGATCGATGGATGTAGGAGGCTTGCACAATGGGAATGGATATACGTCTTGCCCGAATCGACGATCGGTTGATTCATGGTCAGGTCGCCACAGCTTGGTCGAAAATGACTGGTATCAATCGAATCATCGTGGTCAGTGATGAGGTCGCAAATGACCAATTACGGAAGTTTCTCTTGAAAGAAGCTGCTCCACCAGGAATCAAATCCAATGTGGTGACAGTAGCAAAAATGCTTGAGGTGGCGCATAACACATTATTTAATACGCAAAAAGTCATGTTATTATTTACCAACCCTCAAGATGTCGTGACTCTGGTCAAAGGAGGCATTGACATTCGTTCCGTCAATATCGGCGGCATGAGCTTTTCAATGGGAAAACGGATGATCACTAATTTCGTGTCAGTCAATGATCAAGATCTTGCTTCGCTGCTTTATTTGCAAAATCAAGGCATAGAAGTAGAGATACGCAAAGTTCCAGCTGATCGTAAAATCTTTTTGAAGGATATTTTGGAAAAAGAAGGTAGTCACCCTTAATTTTTTCGATGTTGTTTTTTCTTTCGTATTCGTGTCACATTTTTCAATTTTGATATAGGAGGTAAAAAGATGGTAGGAATTATCCTAGCAAGTCATGGAGAATTTGCTAACGGCATTTTGCAATCTGGTTCAATGATCTTCGGCGAACAAGAAAATGTTAAAGCTGTTACATTGATGCCAAGTGAAGGTCCAGATGACATCAAGGCAAAAATGCAAGAAGCAATTGCTACATTTGACGATCAAGAAGAAGTATTATTCTTAGTTGATCTTTGGGGTGGTACTCCTTTCAACCAAGCAAATAGCTTGTTTGAAGATCACAAAGACAAATGGGCAATCGTTGCTGGTATGAATTTACCAATGGTGATCGAAGCCTATGCTTCACGTTTTTCAATGAACACTGCGCATGAAATCGCTGCGCACATCGTTGAAACAGCTAAAGAAGGGGTTAAGGTCAAACCAGAAGAGCTTGAACCAGAAGAAGCGACAGCACCAAAAGCTGTGCAAGACGATCAACCTAAAGGATCACTTCATCCGGGAACCGTTCTCGGCGATGGCAAAATCAAAATCGTGCTTGCGCGTGTGGATTCTCGTTTGCTACATGGTCAAGTCGCTACAGCTTGGACAAAATCAGTCAATCCATCTCGGATCATCGTTGTTTCTGATGCAGTGGCAAAAGATGATTTGCGTAAAAAACTGATCGAACAAGCAGCTCCTCCAGGAGTAAAAGCGAACGTCATTCCAGTGGATAAAATGATCGAAGTTTCTAAAGACCCTCGTTTCGGGAATACGAAAGCTTTACTATTATTTGAAAACCCACAAGATGTGTTGCGTGCAGTTGAAGGTGGCGTTGACATCACTGAGGTGAACGTTGGTTCAATGGCTCACTCTGTTGGGAAAGTTGTTGTAAGTAAAGTATTGTCGATGGGTACGGACGATGTGAAGACATTTGAAGATCTAAAAGGACGCGGCATCAAATTCGATGTGCGTAAAGTGCCAAATGACTCACGAGACAACATGGACGAAATCTTACGCAAAGCCAAAAATGAATTGGCGAATAAATAGAAACGTATTCAACTAAATAGGAGGTCTATCATGACTATTATATCTATGGTATTAGTAGTACTCGTTGCCTTTTTAGCTGGTATGGAAGGAATCTTGGATGAATTCCAATTCCATCAACCGCTAGTCGCGTGTACTTTGATCGGTTTAGTGACCGGTAATTTGGAAGCATGTATCATTTTGGGCGGATCATTACAAATGATCGCACTTGGATGGGCAAATATCGGTGCCGCTGTTGCACCTGATGCTGCATTGGCGTCTGTTGCATCTGCAATTATTTTAGTTTTAGGTGGACAAGGAACTGCTGGTGTTGATACAGCGATTGCCGTTGCGATCCCTCTAGCTGTTGCTGGTTTGTTCTTGACAATGATCGTTCGTACATTGGCTGTGCCAATCGTTCACTTTATGGATGCTGCTGCTGAAGAAGGCAACATTCGTAAAATCGAAATGTGGCATGTGATCGCTGTATGTATGCAAGGGGTTCGTATTGCGATTCCTGCAGCTGCATTGTTGGCAATTCCTGCTGCAACTGTTCAAAACTTCTTAGAATCAATGCCTGCATGGTTAACTGATGGTATGGCTATCGGTGGTGGTATGGTCGTTGCCGTTGGTTATGCAATGGTTATCAACATGATGGCAACTCGTGAAGTATGGCCATTCTTCATTATCGGTTTCGTTATCGCAGCTATTTCTCAATTGACATTGATCGCTATCGGTGCTTTGGCAGTAGCAATCGCATTGATCTACTTGAACCTAACTAAAATGGGCGGATCATCAAATGGAGGCGGCGGCAGCAACACTGGCGACCCTCTAGGCGATATCTTGAATGACTATTAGAATCGAAGGAGGAGAAAAAAATGGCAGAAAAAATTCAATTAAATAAAAAAGATCGTTTAGCCGTAGCATGGCGCTCTACCTTCATTCAAGGTTCATGGAACTATGAACGTATGCAAAATGGTGGTTGGGCATTCTCAATGATTCCAGCAATCAAAAAATTATACAAAACAAAAGAAGACCGTGCCGCTGCATTGAAGCGTCACTTAGAATTCTTTAACACTCACCCATATATCGCATCGCCAATCTTAGGGGTAACATTAGCCTTAGAAGAAGAACGTGCCAATGGCGCGCCTGTCGATGACGTAGCGATCCAAGGGGTAAAAGTTGGGATGATGGGTCCTTTAGCCGGTGTCGGTGACCCTGTGTTCTGGTTTACTGTACGTCCGATGTTAGGTGCTCTAGGTGCTTCTCTTGCTTTAGCTGGAAACATCTTAGGTCCAATCATCTTCTTCGTTGCATGGAACATCATCCGTTGGGCATTTATGTGGTACACACAAGAATTCGGCTATCGTGCTGGTTCAAAAATCACTGATGACCTTTCAGGCGGATTGTTGCAAGATGTAACAAAAGGTGCTTCAATTTTAGGGATGTTCGTATTAGGGTCACTCGTTCAGCGTTGGGTATCGATCTCATTTGCGCCAGTTGTCTCAAGCGTACCGCTTGATGAAGGTGCTTATGTCGATTGGGCGAACTTGCCTTCTGGCTCTGCTGGTTTGCAACAAGCCTTCCAACAAGTTGCTGAAGGCCGTGCGTTGACTGATACAAAAGTAACAACATTGCAAAACAACTTGGATCAATTGATTCCTGGTCTAGCTGCACTATTGCTTACTTTATTATGTATGTGGTTATTGAAGAAAAAAGTTTCTCCAATCATCATTATTATCGGTCTATTCTTAGTCGGTATCGGTGGACACTTGATCGGATTGTTATAATCTTTTCAATGAAAGGTGCTTGGGGCAACCCAAGTACCTTTTTATTTATTCGCCAAACCTGCTGCAAACACGTATAATAAGATAATAAGACGATATAGAATGGAGTAAGCGCAAATGGTACAATCTCTTAATACAAAAGTGGATTTGACGATCGATGCTACGTCTTTTTTAGGGATCAATGAGTACGGCAAAATCATGATCGGCGATAAAGCCTTTGAGTTTTACAATGACCGTGACAAACGCAAGTTTATTCAGATCCCATGGGAAGATGTCGACTATGTGATCGCTTCGGTCATGTTCAAAGGCCGTTGGATACCACGCTATGCGATCCGCACCAAAAAGAATGGCACGTATACCTTCTCCTCAAAAGAACCAAAAAAAGTCTTGCGAGCGATTCGTGAATACGTCGATCCAGACCATATGGTGCATTCATTAGGCTTTTTTGATGTATTGAAACGAGCCTTCACTCGCAGAAAATAACAAGAGAGCATATATTTTTCCAATTGATTCTCAATATGGTACCCTTTTTATAAGAAAGTTTAGGAGGGGTTAGTATGCACTTTTTATGGACATTGATCGTAGGAGCGGTCATCGGTTCAATCGGTGGTGCCATTGCAGGCGAAAAACGCGGTTGTATTTTTGATATCGTTGCAGGACTTGTAGGCGCATCGATTGGTCAAGGCCTTTTTGGCACTTGGGGACCGCAAGTAGCAGGAATGGCTATCGTGCCTGCGATTATCGGCGCGGTCATTTTCGTGGCAGTCGTATCGTTCTTTTTGGGACGTAAAAGATAATCTAGTAAAACGGAGTAAAAATGATCTAAATATACTCCAAATTGCATGAAAGACTAAACCTGATTTCAACCAGTCATACATTGGTATGTCTGCTGTTTGAAATCAGGTTTTTTTGTTGTCCAAATTTTCTTAATTACAGGAAAATGATTATTTGTAAACATCTATGCGACTGTATATTAACTTTTTGAAATCTTCAAATGATTGACAATTACGAACTTCCTGAATTGTAGGCTGGTCGTTAAAAAGCGCAATCAGCGATTCATATAATTCACGAAACGTTTGTTTGTCTGCTTTATTGATCGCAATTAACAAAACTAAATAAACCGTGTGTTTCCCCCAGCGGATTCCTGTCTTGGAAATAGTAACAGCGATACTAGTTTTTATTGCATCCATCTGTACTGAATGAGGAATGGCAATATTTTGAAAAGCAGTCCCAGCAGCTTCTTCTCTTCGATAGACTTGTTTTTCAAAAGCAGGATCGACATATCCCTTTTCTTCCAAACGTCTGCAAAGAAGTGAAAGAACTTGATTTTTGTTTTTCATGCTTGATTTTGCCACAAATAAATCGCTCTCGAAAAACTCGTCAAAATGTTCTCTTAATTTCTGGTTTTTATAATTATTTTGGTTTTTTAGGATGGCTTCTTGAATCAGATCATACTGTTCATGAAGGTTAAATGGAGAGATATGAACGATGGTATCGCTTTTGATCCTTGTGACTGGAATCGTACTGATGATCATATAGTGTCGACATTCGGATACCTCTGATTTAAGTGATTGCAAAGCTTCCTCAGATTGAATACTGTGGACGATGTTTATTTGGTTGCCAAAATCAAGTAATAACGTATTCAAAAGATTAGTACGCAATGAATGATAATCAGGGCACAGCAAAATAACCGGGATCTTCGATTTGTTTTTATTTTGGCGTTCGATTTCAGCACCGATATGCATAGCGATAAAAGCAGTTTCGTCTTCATTGATAATTACTTCGTAGGATTCCATTAAATCCAAACTAATATATATAGCCATGTCAAAAATTATCGGGCTATTCAACTTGATATAGTCAGCCATTGGATTGTTGGTGAAACGCTGATTTCTTGATCGAAAAAGCAGTCCTTTGATATGGAGTGAAAACGGTATGGTGAAATCTTCACTTGAAAGATCAATCATATACATTGTGTTGATATCTTGCACATAGCGATTAGTCAAAGAAAGAATTTCCGTTCCAATCAGCTCAGTCACTTCTTGTTTTGTCGTGGACAATGAATAATTGGCGTTTGCTCGAAATAAAATTGACAGTTCTGCTAATTCATAAGGATTTAAATGAATATCAAATTTTTTTTCTATAGAAAGATATAAATCATCCAGTAAGTTTTGTTCTTGTTCAGTTATTGTTGGCAGTAAATATTCATTAGAGCGTAATGGGTTACCTTGATATTTCCGAGTAATCATGATCACAAGATGGAATAGCAGATTTGAGAGAGCAAAATCGTTTAAATAGTAATTATGATTTTTAAAGACATCTTTAATAATACTGTATAAAGCATCGGTATCAAAGTCAGGAAAACAATGTTTAATTTGTGTAATGTCCGTAAAACTGTTGCCTGATTCTTCGCTTATGACATAGCGAATGAGTTTTCGTTTGTCCTTTTCATCGCCAATAATCTGTAAACAATCATTGTTAGATGTAAATTTAACATTGTAGGTTTTGTACATTGTGTTCATTTTTGTCAGTAATGATTTAAGTGTCGAATAGCTGATGCAAAGTGATTCGCATAAATCAAATAAATGTAGTTCAGTTGAGGAATGAAAAATTAGCTGCTTAATTATATAAAAGGATCGATCTTCATTGGATTGGGGAATCTGTTGATTAGTTTGCGCTAATAAACTTGGAATAAGCGAATGATTGCTGAGTAGATAACCGTTTCTTGAAGAGATGATAATTTTACTTTCAAAGAGTGTATTTAGTTGAGATACATAATTTTTAATTGACCTTGTTGAAATATTTAGAGCATTTGCTAACTCAATACTGGTTACAATTCGGTTTTCATTGCTGAGGTATTTCAGCAATTCTTGCTGTTTTTCATTAATCATGATGCTCCCGTTCCTTTCTTCATTTAATTCTAACTATAGTTAGAATTGGAAAGCTGCGTCAAGCGTACTTTTGCCCCTTAATGGGAAAATGCTTAGAAGATTCCTTGCCCTTTAAAGTGAAAAAGTTCGGTTGAAGGTCGTAGTACATATTTCCTATAGTGGAGCTATCAAGAAGGAGGAATAAATATGACTAATTTAAAAATACTTCTATGTTGTGGAGCTGGAATGTCGAGCGGGTTTCTTGCTAGTAACGCCCGTAAGACTGCAAAGAAAAGAAAATTATCCTTAAATGTAGAGGCAAGGAGTTATACAGAAGTGAATGATTATTTATCATCTATTGATATTTTGATGATTGGCCCGCATTACGCAAGTGAATTATCAAAATATGAAGCATTGGCATCCCCCTACAATGTTCCTGTTGTGGTAATCCCGCAAGATGTATACGCGCAGTTAAATGGAGAAAAACTTCTGGATATTGCTCTTCATAAAATCAATGAGCGCAAGAGTTGATCGTTTCTAAAAGGCAAAATATCTGTTTTTACTGAAAATAAAAAAGGAAGTTGTGAATATGAAAAAATTTATGAACTGGCTGACGAATTCGTTTGCCCCAACCATGAACACTTTTTTCTCAAAGCCTTGGCTGGCTGCTCTTTCAAGCAGTATGCAAAAAATCATTCCATTTATTTTAACCGGGTCACTTATTTATTTTTATAATGTGTTTGTATCGTTTTTTCCAGCATTACCTGATCTTTCTCCGATTTTGAATTTTAGCTTTGGACTGATTTCATTAATTGTCGCTTTCATGATGGCGAATCAGTGTATGGAGAAACTTAACCATCCGTTTTATATTACCAATGCGGGCATTACTTCAGTCTGCGTATTATTGATGGCGGTCATTCCACAAGAAGAAAATACAGATAGTTTGTCTGCCTTTCTGGGAAACTTGGGACCATCTGGAATTGCTGTTGGGATGGTTATCGGTCTTTTTGTATCGCTCGTGTTCCATTTATGGGCTAAGGTTCGTTTCATGGAAGGGAGCAGTGTACCCGACTTTGTGACTGGTTGGATAAACACCATTGTGCCGAACGTTATTGCTCTAGGAATTACAATGGTTTTGGTGAATGTTCTTCATGTGAATCTCTTTGAAGTGATATTAGCTGCTTTTCAACCAGTTGCCTCAATAGGACAAACCTTACCTGGGTTTATATTAATCTGTTTTGTTCCGGCATTCTTCTATACGATGGGGATTTCAAGTTGGCTTTTTGGTGCAGTCACCACACCAATTTTTCTAGCAGGTATCCAAGAAAACATCGAGGCTGCTGCTGCAGGAGGAGTGGCTCAAAATATTGCAACAAGTGAAGCGGTTTTTACGCTAGCGTTTATCACAATGGGTGGTATGTGTGCAACATTAGGTCTGAATATCTTGATGTGCTTCTCAAAATCCAAGCAGCTGAGAACTTTAGGTCGTGTCTTTCTTGCCCCGTCAATTTTCAATATTAACGAACCAGTTATGTTTGGGGCCCCAGTGGTATTCAATCCGCTGTTGATGCTTCCAGCTTGGATAAACTCTATTGTCGGCGCGTTGTATGTTTGGTTTCTGATGAGCACTGGCTTACTCAACATCCCTTCTAAAATGATCCAAGTCGGACAAGTGCCTGCGCCGATCTCAAGTGTGATGGTAACAGAAGATTTACGAGCTGTGTTGTGGTGGGTACTCTTATTTATTTTATATTTGGTTATCTGGTATCCATTTTTTAAAGCTTATGAAAAAGAAAAGCTCTTAGAAGAATCACAAGCAGTAGAACTAGAAATTTAGGGATTGGAGACGAGCAAGTTTATGGAAGAGCAATACGAAAATGAACTAATACCAATAGCTATGCAAATCATTATTCATGCCGGAGATGCTAGAAATCTATTAGTTGATGCAATGAAAATGGCAAAAATATTTGATTTTTCTGCTGCAGAAAAAAAGCTTTTTGAAGCTGAAAAAAAAATCGTGTTAGCACATAAAGCACAAACAGAAGTTATTCAAAAAGAAGCCAACGGACACTATTATGAGATATTTTTATTGTTTGTTCATGCACAGGACACCTTAATGACAATAAATTCCGAAGTTAAGATGACAAAAGAGATGATTGATATTTTGAGAATAGTTGAAAGAGGGCAAAAAGAATGAAACAATTTCCAAAAAATTTTTTATGGGGCGCAGCCACGAGTGCGTATCAAGTGGAAGGCGCGGCATTGTTAGATGGCAAAAAAGCATCTCAACAAGATGTGATCAATGAAAAAAGCTTTGAAGAAAAGGGGTTTGCTTCTGCAGAGATCGCGAGTGATCATTATCATCATTACAAAGAAGATGTTGCATTGATGGCAGAAATGGGATTTTCAACCTACCGATTTTCAATTTCTTGGTCTCGAGTTTTTCCTGATGGTGTTGGCGAAGTAAACGAAAAAGGAATTGAGTTTTATCGAAAATTGATTGATGAGCTTTTAACTTATGGAATAGAACCAATCGTTACACTGTATCACTATGATTTACCATGGGCTCTTGTCGAAAAGTATCAGGGGTGGCTGGATAGACGAATTGTTACAGATTTTGAATATTATGCGAAGTTTGTTATCAACGAGTTTAAAGATAAAGTTAAGTATTGGACGACTATTAATGAGCAGAGCATTATCGTCCAGTATTGGACACAAAAATGCTATATCCCGAAAGAGCTTCAGTCACAAAATCAGTTGCGTTATCAAATCAACCATCATATGAACCTTGCACATGCGACGGCCTGTAAATTGGTGCATGAATTAGTGCCCGATGGATTAGTAGGAGCTGCTTTGGGGTATGCACCGATTTATCCTCTTACAGCTAAACCAGAAGACGTATTGGCTGCTTTAAATGCCCATGACTTAAGAAATGCTTTCTACTTAGATATTTATTTCAAAGGTATTTATACAGAGTCGGCAATGACCTATCTCCAAGAAAATCACTTGGCACCAATTGTTGAGCCAGGGGATATGGACTTAATTAGAGAAGGATATTCAGATTTTCTTGCATTAAACTATTATGCAAGTGAATGTGCAAAAGCTTGCCCTAAGGAGTCAGGGAAAGCAATACGATACAGTGGCGTTAATCTTTCTGGAAAAAAAGGCGAGATTTCTGGTTTTGAAACACATCCTGGTTTTTACGAAATGTGTAAAAATCCCCATCTTGATACAACTGATTGGGATTGGGCGATTGATCCAATTGGATTAGAATATGCGTTCAGAGATATTTATACTCGTTATAATAAACCCTTGATGATTACAGAAAATGGCTTAGGAGCATTCGATGAACTTACTCCAGAAGGAAAAGTACATGATGAGTACCGCATCTCCTATTTAAGAGACCATATTAAAGCGATAAAGAGAGCAATGGAAAAAGGGGTTGAGGTCTGGGCTTACTGCCCTTGGTCAGCGTTGGATTTACTGTCCACAAGTAACGGAGTCAAAAAACGTTACGGTTTTATCTATGTTGATCGGACTGATGATGATCCGAAAGATTGCGCTCGTATCAAGAAAGACTCTTTTTATTGGTATCAAAAGGTTATCCAGTCTAATGGAGAAAATTTATGATTGTGAATCATTTAGGAGGAGAAGAATGACAAAAAAAAGTTTTCCAAAAAATTTTTTATGGGGCGGAGCAGTTGCAGCTTGCCAAATTGAAGGTGCTTTTGACAAAGATGGTCGCGGTTTATCAACTTCTGATATTCATGCGTTTGATCCTGAATTAAATAGAAGCAACATAAAAAAAGAAGGCGGCGGGACATTGGCTGAGATAAAGTTTGCTGCAACAGATTGTACCAACTATTACCCTAAACGGTTCGGAATTGATTTTTACCACACGTATAAAAAAGATCTTGCCTTGTTGAAAGAGCTGGGATTAAAAGCATTTCGAACAAGTATCTCTTGGTCAAGAATTTTCCCTAATGGCGATGAAATGCGGCCAAATGAAGCTGGGTTAAAATTTTATGATGATCTGATAGCCGAAATTATCAGTTGCGGTATGGAACCAATTATAACAATGAGCCATTACGATATGCCGCTTCATCTGGTGACAGAATATGGTGGTTTTGCAAATCGTAAAGTAATCGATTTTTTCGTACGCTACGCAAAAGTATTACTAAGTCGATACAAAGGAAAAGTTAAATATTGGATTATCTGTAATCAAATCAATTTGGTACCAACCGTTCAGTTTGGTAGTTTAGGTATTTATGATGACCAATCTGATAATATGGAACAACTGATGTATCAGGCGGTACATCATCAATTTGTAGCTGGAGCCAAAGTTATCGAATTAGGGCGAGAAATTGATCCAGATGCTAAACTAGGAACAATGGTCGCAGATGCAACCTTTTATCCGGCTAGCTGCAAACCAGAGGATATAGTCTTAACGATGAAAAAAAACCGTATGCAGTACTATTTTACTGATGTCCAATTGCGAGGAACATATCCAGAATTTGCGTTGCGCTATTTTAAAGATCAAGGGTTTTCTATCGAGATGCATCCGGCAGATCTGCCATTACTAAAAGAGAATACGATGGATTTTCTAGCGATTTCTTACTATTATTCACGTATCGTCGACGCATCCAAAAATACGATGGCACCATTTGACGGTGAACAAAATCCATATTTGAAGCCCACTGCATGGGAATGGCGAGCAGATCCTTTAGGTTTTTACAATTGCTTATCTCAATACTGGGACCGCTATCAAGTTCCTCTCATGATTGCCGAAAACGGCTTAGGTGCAATCGATACAATCGAACAAGACGGAACTATTCGAGATCACTATCGTATTGAGTATTTGAAACAACATATTGTACAACTAAAAGAATGTATCAAGGACGGTGTTGATATTCTTGCTTATTTGAGCTGGGGCCCTATAGATTTAGTCAGCTCTTCCACTGCAGAAATGAGCAAACGTTATGGGTATATTTATGTTGATTTAGATGATTATGGTAAAGGAACCAGGGAACGCATCAAAAAGAGCTCCTTTTATTGGTATCAAAAAGTAATTGAAAGCAATGGAGAAGAATTGTAGAGCAAAGACCGTCTAGTTTTCTAGATGGTCTTTTTGATAACTTGAGGTCCCAAGTTTCTGAAGGTTCATTTTTTAGAAAACTTTTCGCTTGCTTTCCGCTTTTTCTGGAAGTTTGTTATAATACTATCGTATAGAACAAGAAAGTAGGGAACGATACATGTTAAGAGTTGAAAAATTACGTGAAGCAATGAGAAAAGATTCGATTGATGGGTTCTTGATCACCAGCCCATACAATTTGCGTTACTTGACAAACTTTACTGGGACAACTGGTTTAGCAGTCATTACGTTGGACAAAGCTTTTTTTGTAACAGATTTCCGATATACAGAGCAAGCAGCTGCCCAAGCTCAAGGTTTTGAGATCGTAAAAAATAGCGGACCGATTTTTGAAGAAGTTGCAACCATCTGCCAAAAGGAAGAAATCAATGTCTTAGCTTTTGAAGAAAGTTTCGTCAGCTTTGCCGAATACTCCGTCTTAGAAGACTTGATCGAGGAATCATCCCTTGCCCCTGTATCGGGTATGATCGAGGCTTTGCGGGAAGTCAAAGATGAGGAAGAGATCGCATTGATCCAACAAGCTTGCCATATCGCCGATCAAGGATTCGAACATATTTTGAAAATGGTCCGCCCAGGAATGACAGAAATCGAAGTGGCGAATCAGTTAGATTTCTTTATGCGTTCATTAGGTGCCACAAGCGTATCTTTTGAAACGATCGTTGCTAGTGGACTGCGTTCAGCAATGCCCCATGGAGTTGCCAGTGAAAAAGTGATTGAACAAGGCGATCTGATCACGTTAGACTTTGGCTGTTACTATCAAGGCTATGTGTCTGATATGACTAGAACCTTTGCAGTAGGAGATCCTGGCGATAAATTGAAGGAAATCTATCAAATCGTACTTGAAGCGCAAGAAAAAGTCTTGGCAGCAGCAAAACCTGGAATGACCGGAATTGAACTAGATGCGATCGCTCGGGATCACATTGCTTCCTTTGGCTACGGAGATGCCTTTGGTCATTCAACAGGTCATGGGATTGGTTTAGAGATCCACGAAGGACCAAATGTATCCTTCCGCGCTGATAAAGCATTTGTTGTCGGAAACGTCATTACAGATGAACCAGGAATCTATCTTCCAGGAATTGGCGGCGTTCGTATCGAAGATGATCTTTTGATCACCGAAACTGGCAATAAAGTGTTGACACATTCACCGAAAGAATTGATCATTCTCTGATTCATCGACCTTGTTTTTCAGAAAATTCATTGAGAATAGTGGGTTATTATAGATTCTCAGTGCAGAAAATGATAAACTTAGAGCGAGAAGAAACACTGTGCCATGGATGTTATTGATTGAATCAAGCGTTGGTTTGCTTCAAACGGAAAAAACGAGCGGTTTTTTTACAAACAATACGGTACAGCTGTTTAGAATGGAGGCAAAAACGTATGAATGAAGATAAAAACCTTGTATTAAATGCAAGTCCTGAATTAGGCGAGATCGTCATCGCGCCAGAAGTGATCGAGATCATTATTGGGATCGCTGCTTCTAAAGTGGAAGGTGTCTATGGGATGCGAGGAACACTGGCAAACAGTGTCACTGAATTATTGGGTCGCGCAGCTCATGGCAAAGGGGTCTACTTAACGATCGATGAAACAGGGATCAAAGTGGACATCTATTGCTATATTACTTATGGGATGTCAGTGCCTAAAGTGGCAATGGAGATCCAAGAACGGGTCAAACAGCAAGTCTTATTTATGACAGATGTACAACTGGCTGAAGTAAATGTTCATGTTGTGGCAGTCGTGCCAGAAAAAGTAGATTTACCAGACATCGAAGAATTATTTGGAAACGACGAGGAAGAAAATGAGTAAAGAATTATCACGGCATGAAATACGGAAAATGGCGTTACAAGCTTTATTTCCGCTTGACTTTAATAAAGATTTAACGAAACAAGATGCCATCATGCATGCCATCGAGTTGGAACACCATGAATTGATCGATGAAGAACAAGAGCATTTTGTGCCTGTTTATTTAGATCAGTTAGTGGCAGGTGTCTGTCATTACAAAGAAGCCTTGGATGAAGTCATTCAAAGTCATTTAAAAGCTGGTTGGAAAATCCAGCGTTTATCAAAAATGGACGTGACGATTTTACGAATTGCTTTGTATGAAATGATCTATGTGGATAATGTGCCGAATCGTGTGGCTTTGAATGAAGCGATCGAATTAGCGAAAACCTTTAGTGACGATCAGTCCAGAAAGTTTGTCAACGGTATTTTATCAACAGTCAATCAAGAGCTAGAAACAAAAACCAACCAAGTAAGTGAGTAATTTTCAGCCCTAACACGATCGATCAAAAGAGATCAGCTTTTTTTCGATCGAGTCAGAAACCGAACGATTTATGAGCAACCGCCTTGTTTTGACGGTCCTGCTTGATCGTTCGGTTTTTTTGCACGCACTTTGTCGGTTTACCCTCGTTTTTTCCGAAAAAAGGGAGCCTTAGACGGTGTTTTTCTTTTCAGAAAATGCTATGATAGAAAACATGAAGAAGCATATCGACAAACGATTGGTGCGTTTCTTTTTACAAAATAAGTCCGTATAATCAGGTTGGAGGAGTTGTCAGAATGGGTACATTAATCAATGGAAAAGAATTGGCTGAAAAAATGCAAGCAGCGTTTCTTTCAGAGACAGCAACACTAAAAGAGCAGGGTGTGACACCGGGATTAGTTGTTTTGCTTGTTGGAGAAGACAAAGCGAGTCAGACTTATGTGAAAAATAAAGAACTAGCTGCGGCGAAAATCGGCATCAATTCCCGTGTTGCCCGCTACCCTGAATCCATTACTGAGGCAGAATTATTAGCAGAAATCGAACAGTTCAATAACGATGATGCCTTTCATGGAATTTTGGTTCAACTTCCTTTGCCAAAACATATCAATGAAGAAAAAGTACTGTTAGCCATCAAACCAGAAAAAGATGTCGACGGCTTTCATCCAATCAATTTAGGAAAATTATTCGCAGGTGTACCTGACCGAATTCCTTGTACCCCTTATGGCATTATGAAAATGTTTGCTGCGTATGGGATCGAATTGGAAGGAAAAAATGCCTTAGTGATCGGTCGCAGCAACATTGTCGGAAAACCAATGGCGCACTTACTCTTGGGGGCAAATGCCACCGTGACTATTGCTCATTCAAAAACCAAAAATCTGCCCGAGTTGGCAAAACAAGCGGACATTTTAGTCGTGGCGATCGGCCGCGGTCATTTTGTCACAAAAGACTTCGTAAAAGAAGGGGCTGTGGTGATTGATGTTGGGATGAATCGTGATGCCAACGGCAAGTTGATCGGCGATGTGAAATTTGATGAAGTCGAACCGATCGCTAGCTATATCACACCGGTACCTAGAGGTGTAGGTCCAATGACGATCACGATGTTGATGGCCCAAACGATCGAGGCAGCAAAGGAGACAATGAAAAACTAAATGGCGCAAGAATATTTAACGGTAACCGCATTAACAAAATATATCAAGCGTAAGTTTGACGTCGATCCGTATCTAGAGCGGGTTTATTTGACGGGGGAGATCTCCAATTTTCGTCGTCGCCCCAATCACCAATACTTTAGTTTGAAGGATGATGGTGCAAAAATTTCGACCGTCATGTTCAAAGGCGCTTTTGACAAGTTGCGCTTTCAACCAGAAGAGGGCATGAAAGTCATGGCGGTTGGGCGTATCAATCTGTATGAGGCAAGCGGAAATTACCAGATGGTGATCGATCATATGGAACCAGACGGTGTCGGCGCTCTTTATCAAGCCTATGAACAATTAAAGCAGAAATTGGCAGTAGAAGGTTTATTTTCTGCACCGAAGCAGTCCTTGCCGAAATACCCGAAACGCATCGCAGTTTTGACCAGTCCTAGTGGGGCGGTGATCAGAGATATCATCACGACGACACAGCGGCGTTACCCCATTGCTCAGATCGTTTTGTATCCAACCGTGGTACAAGGCAATAAAGCTGCGGATGATGTGGTGAAAAATATCCAACGAGTCGAAGCCGATGGGACCTTTGATATTATGATCATCGGACGTGGGGGTGGATCGATCGAGGACCTCTGGCCTTTCAATGAAGAACGAGTGGCAAGAGCCATTTTTGATGCAAAAACCCCCATTATTTCTTCAGTGGGGCATGAAACCGATACGACGATTGCCGATTTAGTGGCGGATGTACGGGCGGCAACTCCGACCGCCGCTGCCGAATTAGCGGTACCAGTGCTGTCGGAGGAGATTTTGCGGATCGAAGAAAGACAAGCCCGATTAGAGCAAGCATTTATGCACCAGATCCAGTACAAACAAGAACGCTATCAGCGAGTGATTGGATCGTATGTTTTTCGACAACCAGAGCGCTTGTATGAGGCACAGTCCATCAAACTCGATCAGTTGCAGCAGCGGATGCAGCAAGGCTTGCAAACCTTGCTTTATGACAAGGATCGCCAGGCACAGCAATTGATTTCACGGTTGGCCCAACAACAACCAAAAGCGCGATTACAAGCCAGCAATCAAGAGGTCAGCTATCTTTCTCAACGCTTAACGAAAGCCATGAAAGATATTTATGCGGCAAAAGAAAATCAATTTGCAAATGCAGTCCAATCCCTTGATTTGTTAAGCCCACTAAAAATCATGGGACGCGGCTACAGCTATACCACGAAAAATGAGCAGGTGATCAAATCGATTGATGCGATCGAGCCAGAAGATCAGCTGACGATCCATTACCAAGATGGCCAAGCACTGGTCGAAGTTATTAGTACAGAAGGAGTTAATCATGGCAAATCCAACATTTGAAGAATCATTACAAGAATTAGAACAAATCGTAACCCGTTTGGAACAAGGCGATGTTCCATTGGAAGAAGCGTTAGATGCTTTTCAAAAAGGCATGGTTTTGAGCAAGCAATGCAAGGACACCTTGAGTAAAGCGGAAAAATCCTTAACAAAAATGATGACTGAATCCAATGAAGAAGTCCCCTTTGAAGAGGAAAGCCAATGAGTGCTTTGAAGGAATTTACGAAAGAACACGCCCCATTGATCGAAGAAGTTATGGAACGTTTTGTCAAAGAACACACTTCTGATCAACGACTATTTGAAAGCATGCAGTATTCGATCCAAGCTGGCGGCAAACGCATTCGCCCGCTTTTATTGGCAGCAACAGTCGCCGCTTTTCACAAACCCATCAATACCGCGGTGTACCAGTGTGCAGCAGCCCTAGAAATGGTGCATACGTATTCGCTGATCCATGATGATCTGCCAGCAATGGACAACGATGATCTGCGTCGAGGCAAACCCACCAACCATAAGGTTTTTGGTGAAGCTTTAGCGATTTTAGCTGGAGATGGTCTTTTGACGGCTGCGTTTCAATTAGTCGCTATGGCGGAAATCGAAGCCAATCAAAAAGTCTTGCTGCTGCAGCAGTTGAGTAAAGCAGCGGGCACGCAAGGGATGGTTGCCGGCCAAGCAGCTGATATTCAAGGGGAGAACCAAGCGCTTCGTCTTGAGGAGCTCATGTCAATCCATGAACGAAAGACTGGAGAATTGATCCGCTTTGCGGTGATTGCTGGTGGTGTCTTAGCCGACCAGACGGAAGATGTTCTGCATGAATTGGATCGCTTTGCCCAGCATATTGGGTTAGCCTTTCAAATTCGCGACGATCTGTTAGATGCCACTAGTACAACCGAAGAGCTAGGCAAAGTTGTCCGCCGAGATGACGAGTTGGCGAAAAGTACCTATCCTGCTTTACTTGGCTTAGTAGGCGCGCAGCAAGCCTTGACTGAAGAATTGGGCAAAGCCAAAGAAATTCTGGCACAATTAAGCCAATACGGTCAATTTACGCAGGATGTTTTATTGGCATTTGTGGAACGATTTGAGATTCGAGGGAACGCATGAAGAAAGAACGAGTAGATGTTTTAGCTGTCCAGCAAGGCCTCTTTGAGACCCGCGAGCAAGCCAAACGAGGAGTGATGGCTGGATTGGTGTACAAAGAAAAAAACAATGAGCGCTTAGATAAGCCTGGAGAAAAAATTGCCGCAGATACACTGCTGCAGATCAAAGGGAAGAAGCTGCCTTATGTTTCTCGTGGTGGTCTCAAGTTAGAAAAAGCACTCAAAGTTTTTGATTTTGACGTAACCGATAAAATCATGTTAGATATCGGCGCTTCCACCGGTGGCTTTACTGATGCGGCGCTGCAAAATGGCGCCAAAAAAAGCTATGCACTGGATGTCGGTTACAATCAGTTAGCATGGAAGCTGCGGCAAGATGAGCGAGTGATTGTAATGGAACGGGTCAACTTCCGTTATGCAAAACCAACAGACTTCCTGGATGGTCTTCCTGAAGCCGCTACGATCGATGTTTCTTTTATTTCACTTAAACTGATCTTACCTCCCCTTTACGATATTTTGGTAGCGGATGGCGAAGTGATGGCGCTGATCAAACCACAATTTGAAGCGGGCAAAGAAGCGGTCGGAAAAAATGGGATCGTTCGTGACCCCAAAACCCATGAACGAGTGTTGGAGGAAGTACTGGCATTCGCTAAGAAAACAAAATTCGATGTATTAAACCTAAGTTTTTCACCAATCACTGGTGGCGAAGGGAATATCGAGTTTATCGTACATTTAAAGAAAAGCCTGCAAGAAGGCACCGCAGCAGGGATCGACATCCCGAAAGTTGTTGCATCAGCACATGAGACCTTTCATCAGCCAAAATAAAGAATGGAAGAGAGTGGACATTTTACTTGTCGGCTCTCTTTCTTTCTTGCGCAAAATAGGATAAAATTAGTAGGAATTCATTCAGGAGGAACAAGAGATGAGAAAAAAAGAACGACATCGCTTGATTACACGATTGTTAAGTGAACAAGATATTCAGAAACAAGAAGATTTTGTCGAGTTGTTAAAAGATCGCGGCGTCTCAGTCACACAAGCAACCATATCAAGGGATATCAAGGAATTGAAGTTAGTGAAAGTTCCTTCCCAAAAAGGCGGCTATCGCTATAGTATTCCACAAGAGACAACAGAAGACGTGAGTGGTAAACTAGATAAAATCCTAAAAACGGCGTTTGTTTCTGTCGATCGAATGGACAAATTTGTGATCCTGCGCACACTGCCTGGCAATGCTTCGGCTTTGGCGAATTTGATCGATAAGCGTTATGCCAAAGAATTATTTGGCACGCTAAACGATGATGACAACGTCTTGATGATCACTAGAACAGAAGCAGATACCAAGAACCTATTCAAGGATTTCCAACGTTACGTATAAAAGAGGAGGCAAGGGATGCTTTTAGAATTGTCGATCCAAAATTTTGCGATTATCTCCAACTTGCACCTGTCTTTTCATGAGGGAATGACGGCTCTAACAGGTGAAACAGGTGCTGGGAAATCAATCATTATCGATGCGATGGGCTTACTAGCAGGTGGCAGAGGATCCAGTGACTATTTGCGTCAAGGCGCAGAAAAATGCCGTTTGGAAGGGATTTTTGAATGGCCGAATCAGCTGGAGTTCAAAGAGCTGACCGCAGATCTGGGTATTGATGAAGAGGAAGTTCTGATCGTACAACGGGATATCTCTCAATCGGGTAAAACTATTTGTCGTGTTAATGGTCGAACTGTTACCTTGTCGGTTTTGCGCCAAATCGGCTTGTTTTTAGTTGATATCCAAGGACAAAATGAGCATCAAGAGCTGCTGCAGCCAGAAAAACATTTGGCGTTGATGGATGGTTTTGGAGATGATGCCTTTAAAGCGGAACTTGCAAATTACCGTCAAGCCTATCAAGCCTATCGCTCCTTAGAAAAACATGTGCGGACCATTCAAGAAAATGAACAGCTCTATGTGCAGCGAATGGACATGCTGCGTTTTCAACAAGAAGAGATCGCCCAAGCGGAATTGATGGAAAATGAAGAAGAGCAGCTGATCGATGAACGAGAAAAACTGACCAATTATCAAAAAATCGTGGATGCTCTAGGGCAAAGCTATGGCGCTCTATCCGCCGAAGAAGTAAATAGCCTAGATGGAGTCAGTGTGGCATTATCAGAGATCCAGTCGATCGCCCATCTTGATCCTGCGTATGAAAAAATCAGTGAAGCGATCCAAAGTGCGTACTACCTGCTACAAGATGCAGCCACTGATATTTCGCGGCAAGTCGACAACCTTGAATTAGATGAAGGCCGACTGGAAGAAGTCATTTCACGGCTGGAAACGATTCGTCAATTGAAGCGCAAATACGGGGAGTCAATTCCTGTGATTCTTGCTTATTATGACGAGATCAGCAAAGAAATCAGCGAATCAGCCTATACGGAAGGTCAGTTGGAGCAATTAGAAGAAGAGCTTGCCCAAAAAGCTGAAGCAGTTTGGCAGCTGGCGGAAGCCTTGCACGTCAAACGACGTGAATTGGCTCATCGTTTAGAAAAAGAAATCGTTCAAGAGTTAAAAGAGCTGTATATGGAGCACGCGCAATTTGAAGTACGGTTTGCATCTGGCTCAAAACAATTAAGCAGCAGCGGCTTTGATACCGTGGAGTTTTATTTGACCACCAACCCCGGTGAAGGCATGAAACCGTTAGTGCGAGTTGCTTCTGGAGGAGAGCTTTCCCGGATCTTATTAGCGCTTAAATCGATTTTCTCCCGCAAGCAAGGAATCACTAGTATTGTCTTTGACGAGGTGGATACTGGGGTCAGTGGCCGAGTAGCTCAGGCGATCGCCGAAAAAATCGCCAAGATCGCTGCGAATTCGCAAGTCTTGTGTATCACCCACTTGCCGCAAGTAGCGGCTGTGGCGGACAATCAATATTTTATCGAAAAAGCAATTCAAGAAGGTCGGACAGAAACCCATGTCCGTAAATTATCAGAAGAAGAACGAGTGGCTGAGATCGCCCGTATGCTCTCAGGTGCAGAAATCACCGATTTAACAATTGAACATGCACGAGAACTATTGGCGCTGGCTCACCGATAAAAATTGGAAACACTTATAAAAAGATTCAGGAGATGATGGACCCGCAAGTTTCGTCTGCCATCCTTTCCTGATCTTCTTTTTTGCAGGAGGACATGATGAGAAAAAGAACAAAAGTCTTGATCGGTGTATTGATCACCGTTGTTATTTTAACTATTGCCGGTTGGGTCGGTTGGCAACAACTGCATTACCCAGCAGTGGATGCTGCAGTTACAGCTGCGAAAGAGGCAGATGATGAGGGAAATGTCCTCTATTTTGCTGGAGATGAAGAAAAGCCTTTGGTTGTTTTCTATCCTGGTGCGCTTGTCGATGCCGAAAGCTATAGTGTATGGGCAGCAGGTTTAGCGCGGAAAAAGGCTATCCTGTCGCGATCGTTAAAATGCCCTTTAACATGGCTGTTTTAGCAGGCAATCGTGCAGAAGAGGTCTTGGAAGAAATTCCCCATAGCTCCTATGTCATTGGCGGTCATTCATTAGGTGGCGTCATGGCAAGCCGTTTTGCAGCGAATCAGTTGGCTGAAAACGACAACGAGTTAAAAGGCGTCTTTTTCTTTGCTAGTTACCCAGATGAAAAAGGATCCTTAGCTGATCAATCGATTGCTGTGTTGTCACTCTCAGGCAGTCAAGACCAAGTAGTGAATCAAGAAAATTGGCAAGCTGCCCGCAGCCTCCTTCCAGAAACTACGACGTTTGAAACGATCGAAGGCGGCAATCATGCTGGCTTTGGTACCTATGGGTTACAAAAAGGAGAAGCAGCAGCGGATCTACCAAATGAAGCACAGCAAGAAGCCATCATTGAGCAGATGGCGGCATGGTTAAGTGAATTAGAATAAAAAAAGACGGCAGAAGATGCATAGGAATGCTTCTTTCTGCCGTTTCGATTCAACAGACATTTTGGGGAAATGTTGATGAAATCGTGAAAACGCTGAACATAACAACATATTGTACTTGATTGGGGAAGCAAGATTAATAATTATGTTCTTTTTAAAATACGTTTCCTCTCACAGTATAGCATAGCATACCTTCTGGATGCACGTAATTTAATTAAGAAATCTTGTCATTTTATTTACAAAATAGTTATTTTGTAAAAGAAAAAAAGCGTTTTAAATAAAGGGGCAGACTCAGCTTAAGAAAAAAAAGCAAATAATAATTTTCATTGATTTCAACTAATGGTAAAATGAAAATAATTGATTTTTACAATCAATGACTTTCGAAAGTACAAGGAGCGTTATGATGAAAAAATTAAAACTTCTAAGTCCTATCATCGGATTGGTTATTTTACTCTCAGGATGTGCAAGCTGGGCAGATCGAGGAGAATCGATCACAGCAGTCGGGTCTTCTGCCTTGCAGCCACTCGTAGAAACCGTTGCGGAAGAATTTCAAAACTCAAATCCTGGGCGATTTATCAATGTCCAAGGAGGCGGGAGCGGTACTGGGTTAAGTCAAGTCCAAGCAGGCGCAGTCGATATTGGGAATTCTGATTTGTTTGCAGAAGAAAAGCCAGGGATCGATGCGGATGCACTCGTTGACCACCGAGTGGCAACGGTGGGTATCACACCGATCGTCAACAAAGGCGTTGGGATCACGGATATTTCAACAGAGGACTTAAAAAATATCTTCTTAGGAAATATTACAAATTGGCGTGACGTTGGCGGAAATGATCTGCCCATCGTTTTGTTGAATCGGGCGACTGGAAGCGGCACGAGAAGTACGTTTGAAAAATGGATCATGGATGGCGAAACAGCGATTCCTTCCCAAGAGCAAGATTCTAGTGGGATGGTCCGTTCGATCGTTTCAGATACACCAGGGGCCATCAGTTATGTTGCATTTTCTTATGTGACAGATGAAGTCAACGTCCTTTCGATCGATGGGGTTCAACCAACAATTGAAAATGTAACGACCAATGATTGGAAAGTTTGGGCTTACGAGCATATGTATACAAAAGGAGAACCAACGGGATTGACCGCTGAATTTCTCGAATATATGCTTTCTGATGAAGTACAAGAGCATATCGTTGGGGATCTGGGTTATATTCCAATTTCCATCATGAAGGTGGAAAGAGATTGGGAAGGCAACATCGTCGAGTAATCTTTACACAAAATTTACACAAGCTTTAACAGAAATTGATGTTGAACCGATAAACTAATGGTTATGAGTTTAGTTTGATTTTTGAGGAGGAACCCTCGTGGAAAATGTAAAAGAAGTGTTAACAAAAAAATCCAAGCGCGCAAGAATGGAACAAAGAGGAAAGCTAGTTAGCTTTCTATGTATTGCGTTGATTGTATTGGTTGTGATCTCCATTTTTTATTTCGTTGCTAGCCGTGGATTAGCGACATTCTTTGTAGACAAAGTCAATGTTTTCGACTTTTTGTTTGGTACGCAATGGAATCCAAGTGCTGTTGGTCCTGATGGCCAACCATTAGTAGGTGCTTTACCGATGATCCTTGGTTCGTTCTTCGTAACCTTCCTATCAGCAATCGTCGCAACACCATTTGCGATCGGTGCAGCAGTCTTTATGGTGGAGATCTCCCCTCGTAACGGAGAGAAGATTTTGCAGCCTGTCATCGAACTATTAGTCGGTATTCCTTCTGTAGTTTATGGTTTTATCGGTTTGTCTGTCATTGTACCAGCAGTCCGTTCTGTTTTTGGCGGTACAGGGTTTGGGATCTTGGCGGGGACCTTTGTCCTATTTATCATGATTTTGCCGACAGTGACTACGATGACTGTCGATGCGTTACGGGCAGTCCCTCGGCACTACCGTGAGGCATCCTTAGCTTTAGGTGCAACACGCTGGCAAACGATCTATAAAGTTGTTTTACGAGCAGCTGTCCCTGGGATTTTAACGGCAGTTGTATTCGGAATGGCTCGCGCATTTGGGGAAGCATTGGCGATCCAAATGGTTATCGGTAATGCGGCATTGATGCCGACGAGCTTAGTGACACCTGCATCAACATTGACATCGATCTTAACCATGGGTATTGGGAATACGATCATGGGAACAGTCCAAAACAACGTTCTATGGTCATTAGCCTTGATTCTCTTATTGATGTCCTTACTATTTAACATTGTCATTCGCTTTATTGGGAAGAAAGGAGCATTGAAATAATGAATGCAAAACGTTCAGATAAAATTGCTACCGGCGTCTTGTATGCTGTTGCTGGAGTCATTGTTTTGATTTTGGCTTCCTTACTATTGTACATTTTGGTACGTGGTATTCCCCATATCAATTGGGAGTTTCTGACTTCTTCTTCAAAAGCGTATCAAGAAGGTGGCGGGATCGGCATCCAATTGTTCAATTCCCTATACTTGCTTTTAGTGACAATGATCATTAGTTTTCCGATTTCTTTAGGAGCGGGGATCTACTTATCAGAATATGCGAAGAAAAACTGGTTGACGGATATCATTCGGACATCGATCGAAATTTTGAGTTCACTGCCTTCTGTGGTTGTCGGTCTTTTTGGTTTCTTGGTCTTTGTTATCCAGTTTGGTTATGGCTTTTCGATCATTTCAGGTGCCTTGGCATTGACTTTCTTCAATTTGCCGCTATTGACTAGAAATGTGGAAGAATCTCTACAAGCGATTCATTATACGCAGCGTGAAGCGGGCTTGTCTTTAGGCTTATCCCGTTGGGAAACTGTCACACGCATCATTGTTCCAGAAGCAACACCAGGAATTTTGACTGGGGTCATTCTAAGTTCTGGTCGAATTTTTGGTGAAGCGGCAGCGCTGATCTACACTGCAGGACAAAGTGCACCGGCCCTTGATTTTACAAACTGGAATCCATTGAGTGTTTCCAGCCCGATCGGTCTTTTCCGACAAGCGGAGACGCTGGCAGTCCATATTTGGAAAATCAATACAGAAGGTACGATGCCTGATGGCGCTCAAGTTTCAGCCGGGGCTTCGGCGGTATTGATCATTGCCGTCTTGCTATTTAACTTTGGCGCCCGTGCAGCTGGCAAACGGTTGTACAAGAAAATGACGTCAGCATAAGGAGAATGACAGTATGAACGATTACAATTGGGACGATCGAAATATCATTACCTTCGATAAACCAGAAGATGTGGCGCTTTATACCACTGACTTGCATGTATGGTATGGATCAAATGAAGCCATCAAAGGCATTGATCTACAATTTGAAAAAAATAAAATCACCGCATTGATCGGACCTTCCGGTTGCGGTAAATCAACGTATCTGCGTTCTTTGAATCGAATGAATGATGGGATCGCAAACACGAGAGTCACAGGAAACATCATGTATAAAGGAGTCGACGTCAATACAAAAGAAGTCGATGTCTTCGAAATGCGCAAGCGTATCGGCATGGTTTTCCAACGACCAAACCCTTTCAGTAAATCGATCTATGACAACATCGCCTTTGCTTTGCGACGTCATGGAGAAAGAAACAAAAAGAAATTGGATGAAGCAGTCGAAACCAGCTTGAAACAAGCCGCACTTTGGGATCAAGTAAAGGACAGCTTAGACAAAAGTGCTTTGGCATTGTCTGGTGGACAGCAGCAACGTCTGTGTATCGCTCGAGCAATTGCGATGAAACCAGATATTTTGCTTCTAGATGAACCAGCTAGTGCCCTTGATCCAATCTCAACAGGGACAGTGGAAGAAACTCTTATCAACTTGAAAAACGACTATTCAATCATCATCGTGACCCATAATATGCAGCAAGCTGCTCGGATCAGCGATTATACTGCCTTTTTCTACTTAGGAAATGCGATCGAGTACGATGAGACCCGTAAGATATTTACTCGTCCAAAAATTAAAGCAACAGAAGATTACGTATCCGGTCATTTTGGCTGAGCCGATTCGATCAGTAAACGGAGGCAAAACAATGGCAGAAGAAATTATTACATCGAAAGATCTGCATTTATACTACGGAAAAAAAGAAGCATTAAAAGGAATCGACCTTTCCATCAAAAAAGGCGAGATCACTGCAATGATCGGACCTTCAGGATGTGGGAAATCGACCTACTTGCGTTCTCTTAATCGAATGAATGATTTGATCCCTGGTGTGACAATTACAGGAAGTGTTGTCTATAAAGGGAAAGACATTTATAGTCCAAAGCAAGACATCGTTGATTTGCGCAAAGAAATCGGGATGGTTTTTCAACAACCGAATCCTTTTCCCTTTTCAATTTACGAAAATGTGATTTATGGGTTAAAATTAAAAGGAGTCACGGACAAGGAGATTCTTGATAAGACGGTAGAAGAAAGCCTGAAAGCAGCTTCTGTTTGGGAAGATGTCAAAGACAAACTTCACCAAAGTGCGCTTTCTTTATCAGGTGGACAACAGCAGCGGGTTTGTATCGCTCGGGTATTGGCTGTCGATCCAGAAATCATTTTGCTGGATGAACCAACCAGTGCGTTAGACCCCATTTCATCAGGGAAAATCGAGAATACCCTTCTAGCACTGAAAGAACGCTACACCATGATCATCGTGACCCACAACATGTCACAAGCTTCAAGAATCTCAGATAAAACCGCGTTCTTTTTGGACGGCAACTTGATCGAGTTCAATGACACGAAAAAAGTGTTCCTAAGTCCAATCAAAAAAGAAACAGAAGATTATATCTCAGGAAGATTTGGTTAGGAGGAAAAGGGATGTTGCGTACACAATTTGAAGAAGAATTATTAAATTTACACAATCAATTTTATGAAATGGGGATGCTAGTCAGCAGTGCCATTCATAAATCTGTGCGAGCATATGTCAGACATGACAAAGAAATTGCGCAGGAAGTAATTGAAAATGATTTGGCGATCAACAATATGGAAGTTCGTTTAGAAAAAAAGAGCTTTGAGATGATTGCTTTGCAACAACCAGTAACGACCGATCTACGAATGATCATTACTGTAATGAAAGCCAGCTCTGACTTGGAGCGGATGGGGGACCATGCGGTATCCATCGCGAAGTCAACAATTCGGGTCAAAGGCGAAACGCGGATCGCCGAAATCGAAAAAGAAATCTCAGATATGTCGGATTACGTCAAAAAAATGGTTGATAATGTCTTAGTGGCGTATGTAAAAACCGATCAAGATGATGCTCGCATGATCGCTCAAATGGACGATCGGGTCAATGAATATTACAAAGACATTTATTACAAAACGATCGAGAGTATGAAAGAAAATCCAGAAACAGTTGTCAGTGGGACCGATTATTTATCCGTTGCTCAATACTTGGAACGAATCGGTGACTACGTAACGAATATTTGTGAATGGATCGTGTATCTTGCTACTGGGAAAATCAGTGAATTGAATACAAACCGTACGGAAATGATTTAAGAAACCAGCTTGGGTTCTTGATCATGTATCTCTTTTAAAAGAGATGGGATGGACCGTCGAAAGCAGTTGTCCTTTAAGGAGCAACTTCTCTCGGCGGTCTTTTTGATTTGGAAGAATCGCTTCAATCGATGACGTGAACAGGATAGGCAAATTAAAAAATGGCTCTTCCATAAAGATGGCCAATGGAAATCGATTCTATCGTCCCTGAAATTTACTAGTTGAGCCGTCTATTCTTTTCGTCGCCGACCTGCAGTGAAAGGAGCAATCGCTCATTTACTCTAGCAGACCTATTCCTCAAGAGTTCTACTAGCTGAAACTTTTGTTTCTATTGGTTTTTCGTGGTACTGTTAATAATAGGAAGATCGTTTTGAGCCTAGTGTAATGAAGAAAAAGTGTCGGTTTTGCTTGCCAATCTGCAGATTGAGAAAAACTTGGTACTTAAGACCTATGACACTTTTGTAAAAACAAGGCATAATAGGTTCGTAAGCTAAACTTGCAATCACACATTTGCTGAAGGAGGCAATTTCCATGAACGAAAGAGAACGTATATTGGATCTAGTAAAAAAAGGTGTGCTTTCTACAGAAGAAGCCTTAGATTTACTAGAAGGTATGGCAAAAGCCAAAGACGAAAAACAAATTAACAAAGCTGCTGCTGAGGTAACCGCGGATAAGAATGCGACAAGCCCATTTGATGATACTGAAAACGACGATGAGATGTTCACGTTTGACGGCGAAGAAAAACTTCGTCAAAACGAAGCGCAAGACAAAGAAAATCTTGAAAAGATTCTCGATGGTTTAGCAACGGAAGCCAACCAAGCATCTGCTGAGTTGGACGAAATCAATGCTGAAATTCTTGGCGTCAAAGAAGAATTAAAAGAAGCACAAGAAACACTGATGCAATTGAACACCAAAGAAGAGTTGGATCAATTGTCAGAAGATGAATTGGCTACGCGTCATGAAACAGAAGCGACCATTACTGCATTGGAAGAAACCTTAGATGGTTTATCTGAAGAAAAAGCAGAATTGGAAGCAAAATTAAAAAATATTCGCAAAGACCAATGGTCTCAAACAAAAGAAAAAATTTCTCAAAAATTAGATATTCCAGAGGATTGGAAAGAGCAAGCGACTGACACCTTTAACCAAGTAAGTGAAAAAATGGTCGATGCCAGCACACACTTCGGACACTTCTTGAAGAAAACAGTTCGGGCAGTGACAGAGTCAGTCAATGACAACATGGAATGGAAAGACATCAACTTGAAAGTTCCTGGTGTTGCAGCGACAAAATTTGAGCACACATTCAGCTATGATGAAACAGCAGCGACATTGATCGATGTGAAATTGGCAAACGGCAATGTTTCCTTCCAATTATGGGATGAACCAGGGGTCAAAGTAGATGCCAAAATCAAACTATATGGTAAAATGGATGCGGCGGAGCCTTTCGATGCTTTTGAAGCAAGAAGCCAAATCAATGTCGATGATGAACGCATCTCTTTCCAAATTCCCAACAAACGCATTCGTGCCGATCTCGTTTTCTACTTGCCAAAACGTACCTATGATCATGTGGCAGTGAAATTGTTGAACGGCAATGTTACATTCAATGAATTGGATGCGAAAGATGTCTATACAAAATCAACAAACGGCAATATCGATTTCCGCAAAGTAAACGCATCGATGTTAGAGATTGAAGGCGTGAATGGAACGATCACTGTTCAAGATGGTGAGATTTTAGATGCCATTATCGAAACGGTGAACGGCGACGTTACGTTGACAGCAACGCCACAAAATACCGGCATTTCTTTAGTTAACGGCAATATCCGTGTGACCTACAAAGAAGAAACGGTCCAAAAATTAAACGCCAGCTCTGTAAATGGGAATGTCAAAGTAGCATTACCGACAGGAATCGGTTTTGAAGGGATCGCAAAAACAAGTTTAGGTAGCATCAACAATCGTTTAAGCGAGATGGAAGTTGTGCGTGAGAAAAAAGAACGCCTAAACCAACTATTGCAATTCCGTCGGGTTGCCGATAAAGTCGCTCAAATCGATCTATCCACAACAACAGGAAATGTCTTTATCAAAGATACAGACAAATAAGAATCGCTGGGTTTACACTCATTAAAGAAAAGAAGGAAGGTGTAGATAAATGAACAAAAAATTAACAAAATCAGCCAATAACGTTGTCATTACAGGTACTCTAGGGGGGCTGGCAGAATACTTGCGAATTGATCCAACCATCGTTCGCGTGATCTATGTCTTTCTATCTTTAGTGACTGCTGCGTTCCCTGGAATCACTTTATATATCATCATGGCGGTCTTGATTCCTTCTGGTCGCAAGAGTACCTCAGGATACGGCCACGACAATCACTACTACAAGCAAAACAAATACAATGAAGCAAATCGTCCCCGTAAAGAAGCGGAAAAGGTGGAGGATGAGGACTGGAGTGACTTCTAGTGTCTTATTTTCAACGGCTTATCATGAATACACTGACGTTTGTCACATTGGCGGTTCTATTACCAAATATGATCCATGTTCAAAGCATTATGACTGCAGTGATCGCCAGTTTCGTACTGTCGATCCTGAATGCTTTGATTAAACCAATTCTGATCGTCATTTCATTTCCATTGACTTTACTGACGCTTGGTTTCTTCACTTTTGTGATCAATGCGCTCATGCTGAATTTGACTTCATATTTTGTTGGGTCAGCCAACTTCGGCTTCTCCTCGTTTGGGTCAGCGCTATTAGTGGCACTGATCATGTCAGTGATCAATATGATCGTGACCGAACATCATATCGAAAAATATTCACGTTAAAAAGACGTTTCACGTTTTCTCCCACTAGCTATGAAGCTAGTGGAGAAACGGAAACGTCTTTTTTTAGTTTAACTGTTCTTCTTTGATAGCAGCAAGGTACGTATCTACTGCCTGTAACGTCTCATCAAGCGCCCCTTTTTCAAAAGGTGAACGCAAATGAGCAAGAGACAGGATCTCAAGGAATGTTTTCGTGCCGCCGACTTCGCAGATGGCCAAATAATCTTGCCAAGCCGTTTCGTCTTTAGCCACGATGAATCGATACCAAAATTGGAACGCACACACTTGCGCCAATGTATAATCGATATAATAGAAAGGTGATTCAAAAATATGCCCTTGTCTAAACCAATACAAGCCACGATCAAGGTCTGGATATTCTGAATAATCCCGTTCTGGGCAATACTGGCGCTCTAATTCCCGCCAACGGGCTTTGCGCTGTGCTGGTGACCACTCAGGATGCTCATAAACGTCTTGTTGGAAGTGATCCACTAAAACGCCATAAGGCAGAAATTGCAGGCTGCTAGCAAGATGTGCAAATTTGTATTTTTCTGTTTCTTCTTCAAAGAAGGCATCCATCCATGGCCAGGCGATAAACTCCATCGACATTGAATGGATCTCGCAAGACTCATAATTGGGAAAGAGAATTTCCGGTTCTTTGATCCAACGAGAGCAAAAGGCTTGAAACGCGTGGCCAGCTTCGTGGGTCAAAACATCGACATCACCAGAAGTGCCGTTAAAGTTGGCAAAGATAAATGGCGATTGATAGTCTTGGATAAACGTACAGTAGCCGCCAGATTGTTTTCCTTTTTTGCTTAGTAGATCAAGTAGGTCATGCTCGACCATAAAATCAAAAAATTCGCCAGTTTCAGGGGATAGTTCCTGATACATCACACGGGCTTTTTCTACTAGTTCTTCAGGAGTTCCTTTAGGCTCTGCGTTACCACTAGGATAAACAAGCGGCAGGTCGGTAAAGGTTGCCTGAGTCAATTGATTACGCTGCGCCTGTCTTTGGTACAGTTTTTGGGTAATTGGGACGACTTTTTCTAAAATTTCCCGACGATAGGTCTCGATCATTGAACGATCATAGTCCCAACGATTCATTTGGGTATCCGCAAAGGCAACGTAATTTTCAAAGCCGAGCTTGTGGGCGATCTCGGTACGAACCTTGACCATCTCGTCATAAATTTGATCAAAACGGTCTTCATTTTCCGTGAAGAAAGCCGTTTGTTTTTCAAACGCTTCTTTTCGAACACTGCGATCTTTGTTTTCGGTAAATGGTCGCAGTTGTGCGAGGGTATAGGTTTCTCCTTGGAAGTCGATTTGGGCAGAAGCGACCAATTTGCTGTAATCAGAAGCCAATTGGTTTTCTTTTTGAAATAATTCGATCAAGGCCTCATCAAAAAGCTTCACACGGCTTTCGGCAAATAAAAAAAGTGTTTCTGGATATTCGGCTTTTAATTCATCTAAGACAGGTGAAGCCAGGAGTGCTTGATAGAATTGAAAATCCAGAGCTTCAAAATGAGGCTGGTATTCATTCCAAAAAGTGTCTTCTGCTTCATAAAAGGCATCGTTGGTATCGATCGAATAGCGGATCGAAGCCAAGTTCATTGCGGTATCGATCGTTCCTCTTAGTTCGTTCAAAGCATCAAGGGCTTGCTTCGCCTCCGAGAAGGTATCGGCTGACTGAAGGTTTGCTAATGCTTTTTTGAATGTTTCTTGATAAACTGGAAAATCAGGGCGTTGATACTTGTATGCTGAAAATTTCATTAAAAATCCCTCCTTAGTAAAATAATAACATAAACGAAAAAGAATGAGGACTTCTATTGGCGAAGGTAGTAACTTTACTGATAGAATGATAAAATAGAACCAGAGTGTCGTTTATAAGAAACAGCGGCAAGAATCATTGAGAAAAGAGGGAAAACCTATGGCAGAAACCGTCAAAGTCAGCGAGCTGGCGGAGGCTTTAAATTTAGAGATAGTTGAAGGAACTGAAAACAGTTTAGAAAGAGAAATCATTACCGGCGATATTTCCCGACCTGGTTTGGAATTGACGGGTTATTTTAATTACTATTCCCATGATCGTCTGCAATTATTCGGCAGCAAAGAGATCACCTTTGCGGAACGGATGATGCCAGAAGAACGCTTGATGGTGATGCGCAAAATGTGTGCCGAGGATACCCCAGGGTTTATCGTTTCTCGCGGCTTGGAAGTACCAGCAGAAATGATTCAAGCCTGCAAAGAACATGAGATCACAATTTTGCGTTCGCCCATCTCAACCTCACGTCTGCAAGGAGAGCTTTCTAGTTTCCTCGATGGACGCTTAGCCACAAGAACCAGTGTCCATGGGGTATTAGTGGATGTCTATGGGCTAGGTGTTTTGATTCAAGGCGATAGCGGAATTGGGAAAAGCGAAACAGCCTTAGAGTTAATCAAACGTGGGCATCGGTTGATCGCTGACGATCGGGTGGATGTGTATAAGCAAGATGAATTGACTTTGGTAGGGGAACCGCCGAAAATCTTGCAGCACTTGATCGAGATCCGCGGAATCGGGATCATCGATGTCATGAATCTTTTTGGTGCCAGTGCCGTACGAGGGTATATGCAGGTTCAAGTAGCGGTGTATTTAGAAGCTTGGGCGAAAGACAAAAAGTATGATCGACTAGGAACCGATGATACGACGGTTGAAATTGGTGGCGTCGATGTACCACAAATCAAGATCCCGGTAAAAACTGGTCGAAATGTTGCGATCATTATCGAAGTTGCTGCCATGAATTTCCGAGCGAAAACGATGGGCTACGATGCAACGAAGACCTTTGAAAATCGATTGACGCAATTGATCGAAGAAAATTCTGGAAACTAGAGAGGATAAGATAGATGTTAGGTTTAGTAAATCGAGTCGCATTTGAACTATTTGGTTTGCCGATTTATTGGTATGCGATCATTATCGTATCAGGCGTGATCATTGCTATGTGGTTAAGCACGAGAGAGGCGGTTCGTGTCGGGCTCAAGCCAGATGATGTGACTGATTTTATGTTGATTGGATTGCCAGTAGCGATCATTGGTGCGCGGCTTTATTATATTCTGTTTGACTTGCAATACTACATTGATGACCCAAGTCAAATTTTCAATATTCGCTCTGGTGGGATCGCGATCTACGGCGCACTGATCGCCGGGGGGATCTGGCTATACTTTTTCTGCCAACGAAATTTTATTTCTCCCTGGACCTTCTTAGACATCGCCGCACCAAGTGTCTTATTGGCACAAGGCATCGGGCGTTGGGGCAACTTTATGAACCATGAAGCATTTGGCGCTGAAGTCAGCCGCTCCTTCTTAGAAAGTTTGTATATACCGAAATTTATTATCGATAATATGTATATTGATGAAGCGTATCGGCAGCCGACCTTTCTTTATGAATCGGTTTGGAACGTGATTGGATTTATCGTTTTGATCTTCTTGCGTAAGAAAACTGGGTTATTAAAAGAAGGCGAAGTCTTCTTGAGCTACTTGATTTGGTATGGATTCGGGCGCTTCTTTATTGAAGGAATGCGTACCGATAGTTTATACTTATTTGGTGGAATCCGTGTGTCACAGGCACTTTCCGCTTTATTGTTCTTCGGAGCGATCGCTTTACTGATCTGGCGCAGGAAAAAACAAGCGTTAAAGGATTACAACCGCAGCTTTGGTAAGAACCAAGCGATTATCTAAACAGTTATTTTATCGAAATTATGGTAAAATGATGAAGTGCATGAATTTGCGAAAAGGATAGAGGAGGTTTCCATAGTGAAACAGAAAATCGCCGTCTTAGGTCCCGGATCATGGGGGACTGCTTTGGCACAAGTCTTGTCTGAAAATGGACATGAAGTGACTATTTGGGGGAACAATCCCGCCCAAATCGATGAAATCAATACGTATCATACGAATCGGCATTATTTGCCAGATCTGAAGCTTCCTGAAAATATTCTAGGCTGTAAAGATTTAGAAGAGGCGATCCAAGGGGCAGATGCCGTCTTGTTTGTCGTACCAACTAAAGCGATTCGTGCCGTGGCACAAGAATTCACTAAGAAAACAACTGGCAAGCCAGTCATTATCCATGCCTCAAAAGGGTTAGAACAAGGCAGTCATAAACGAATCTCAGAAGTACTTGCCGAAGAGATCCCAGCTGATAAACGGCAAGAAATCGTTGTCTTGTCAGGACCATCTCATGCGGAAGAAGTCGCTGTCCATGATATCACCACGATCACGGCAGCTTCAGAAAATGAAGCGGCTGCTAAGTATGTACAAGAGCTATTTATGAATGATTACTTTAGAATCTACACGAATAACGATGTGATCGGTGTCGAAACTGGCGCCGCTTTGAAAAACATCATCGCCATTGGTGCCGGTGCTATCGCAGGACTTGGCTTTGGGGATGATGCGAAGGCAGCGATCATGACCCGTGGGTTAGCAGAAATCAGTCGTCTTGGTGTGGCAATGGGTGCCAATCCTTTAACCTTTATCGGATTGAGTGGGGTTGGCGATTTGATCGTCACTTGTACCAGTATCCATTCACGGAATTGGCGTGCAGGAAACCTATTAGGAAAAGGCCATAGTTTAGATGAAGTATTAGACAATATGGGAATGATCGTTGAAGGAGTTTCAACCACAAAAGCTGCCCGCGAATTAGCAGAAGCTTTGTCGGTGGAAATGCCAATCACAGAAACGATTTATTCGGTCTTGTATGAAGGCAAAGACATCAAGCAAGCAGCGAAAGATATTATGCTGCGAGACGGCAAAGAAGAAAACGAATTTTCGGTAGATCAATCATTATGATTAAAGGAGCGAGTCACATGAATGTCAAAAAAGCAGTTATCCCAGCAGCTGGTCTAGGTACCCGATTTTTACCAGCTACAAAAGCAATGGCAAAGGAAATGTTGCCGATCGTTGACAAACCAACGATTCAGTTTATCGTGGAAGAAGCTTTACAATCGGGGATCGAAGATATTTTGATCGTAACAGGGAAAGCAAAGCGTCCAATCGAAGACCATTTCGATGCCAATTTAGAATTAGAGATGAATCTAAAAGAAAAAGGCAAGACGGAGCTTTTGAAATTAGTGGAAGAAACAACTGACGTAAATCTTCACTTCATTCGCCAATCTCATCCGAAAGGATTAGGCCATGCCGTATTACAGGCTCGGGCATTTGTCGGAAATGAACCGTTTGTAGTTATGCTAGGTGATGACTTGATGGAAGATCAAGTACCATTGACGAAACAGTTGATCGATAATTATGAAAAAACGCATGCATCAACGATCGCTGTCATGGATGTTCCTCATGAAGATACATCAAAATACGGGATCATTGATCCTGGTATGGAAGTTGAAAAAGGCTTGTTCAATGTCAAAAACTTTGTTGAAAAACCAGCGCCAGAAAATGCGCCAAGTGATTTAGCAATTATTGGTCGCTACTTGCTGACCCCTGAAATTTTTGATATTTTAGCCAATCAAGAACCAGGTGCTGGTGGCGAGATCCAATTGACGGATGCCATCGACACATTAAATAAAACCCAACGCGTGTTTGCTCATCAATTTACCGGCAAGCGTTACGATGTTGGAGACAAATTCGGTTTCTTAAAAACAAGTATCGAGTATGGTCTAGTGCACCCTGAAGTCAAAGACAGCTTGAAAGAGTATTTGATCGAGTTAGGAAAAGAACTAGCTCCGGCTCACAAAGAAGTCAAAGAAGCACCGAAAGCGTCAAAAAAATAACAAAAACTCCTAAACAAGGCGATTTCTAATGAAATTGCTTTGTTTTTTTATTATTTCCTGTTGAAAGCGGATAATTTTCTTAAAAATGCAGTCTTTTATTTGTAGAAAGTGCAGTGAAATGCTATTCTTAATATAAGTAAATGGGGAAAGGAGCCATTCTATGTCAGGAGGAGAACTAGCTGCATTGATTGCTGCGATTGCATTTGTCGTATTGGTCATTTTCGTCGTTCGTTTGTTGATGCAAGTCAGCAAGACAATGACCAAAGTAGACAAAACGGTCGAAGAGGCAAACACAACCATCCGTGTCATTACCAAAGACGTTGATATTCTTTCAAAAGAGGTTGAAGGTCTTTTGGTAAAAACGAATGAGCTTTTACAAGATGTGAACGGAAAAGTCGCAACCATCGATCCTTTGTTCACAGCAGTTGCAGATCTAAGTACCAGTGTTTCAGAACTAAATGTTTCTGGAAAAAATTTAATTACGCGCGTGGGTAGTCTTGGCCGGACCACTGCCAAAGCAACGGTAGCTGGAAAAGTCGGTCAAACAGCCATGAAATTTTTCAAAGACAAAAATAACCAAAAATAAAAGGAGGACTTTCAATGAGTAAAAAAGGCGGATTTTTATTAGGAGCAATCATCGGAGGAACAGCGGCAGCAGCAGCAGCACTTTTGTTGGCGCCAGAATCTGGTAAAACATTAAGAAATAAATTAGCAAAACAAGCAGACGATTTATTAGATAAAGCATCTGATTATGGTGATTTAGCCAAAGAAAGAAGTACGGATCTTGTCGATATCGCTAAAGACAAAGCGGCAAAACTAAGCGAGCAAGCATCTGACTTCACCGGTTCTTTAACAGCGAAAGTCGATGACTTAAAAGAAACAGCAGATGGTTCATCAGAAGAAACCGTTGAAGAGTTAAAGAAACAAGCAGGTGATCTATCAGAACGCTTCAAAAAATCAGCGAACGAGGTCAAAGAATCAGCGAAAGATGCCAAAGTAGACGCTGATGACACGGTGCAAGATATCATCATTGATGCAAAATCTTCTGCAGCGGATATGAAACAAACCGTCAAAGAAGGGGCACAAGAAGCAAAACCTGTCGTTGAAGAAGCCAAAAAAGACGGTCAAGCAGCCGCAGCTGATTTGAAAAAAGAAGCTGGAAAAGCAGCAGATGATGCCAAAAAAACAGCGAAAGCAGAAACAAAAGATGCCAAAGCTGACTTAGAAGATGCGAAAGAAGAATTAAAAGATACATTAGAAAAAAACAATCCTGAAGCATAAGTAAGGATACCAAAATTTGATTACTTCAAAAGATAAAACGTTCGCCAGTAAAATCGGCGAACGTTTTTTTTTGTGATTTCAGTAGTTATTCGTTTGATGCTTGGGCGATTTCCCAATCGCAAAGTTGGTAGAGCCAATCCTGCAGTTGACTGAATGAAAAACCAATTTCCTCAGCGAGCTCCACATTGATCGAATAAGCAGGTGTACCATTGTAAGGGCCTTGATCGCCTGTTTCTGAAAAGAGCGGGGAAAGACCGGTTTTTTTCGATACGTATTGCAGCACTTCTTCTAAAGAAATCGTACCTTTTGACGCACCATTGATGGGTCCGGTGAACGAGCTAGTACCTAGAAACGCTAAAAATTTACCAGCCTCTTGGGCATCCACAAAGCCCATTTGATGCGTTAGATTATCGACAGCCATTGGCTTTTGCTTTATCAGATGGTCAATGTAAAAGGTAAAACGTTTTGTATAATCATCTGCACCGATCACATAAGGAAAGCGGACAAAAACGGACGGGATTTGACTGTATTTTTGGGTCAGGATCTCTTCCACGGTTCGCTTGCCTTGTGCATAATCGACCTCCTCAGAGCCAACCAGTCTGAAGGGTTCTTTAGCAGGGTCAAAATCCGCTTCAATCAAATCGAAGTGTAATTCATGGTACGCAGACATTGAGCTAGTAACGATGTAGCGCTTCGGTGTGACATGACGCAGTAGAATCTCAATGTCGTTGGAAGTATAAGCAATATTGTCGTAAATGACCTCATAGGTTTCTTTTGTTAATGCCGTTTTGATACTTTCTTCGTCGGTGCGATCGAAGATGATTCTGTTGACTTGATCGCCAAAGGAATCTTTCGTGTTCCCTCGGGTAGCGATCGTCACGTCCAATCCTTGATCAATTAGTGATTGGACCAAATATTTACCGAAAAAACGCGTGCCGCCTAAAACCAACACTTTTTTACTCATAAGAACACTCCTTTTCATGTAATGCCAACATGTTGCGCCGTTTCATTAGGAAAATCAAGATAAGATCAATAATTCTTTTGCTGTCTTGGTAAAAGGTACACAGCCATCTGCAGTGACATACACACAGTCTTCAATGCGGACACCGACCTGATCTGGTAAATAAATGCCCGGTTCGATAGAGAAGCACATACCTTCTTCGATCACTAAATCATTGCCAGTGATCAAAGAGGGGAACTCATGAACCGTGGTCCCGATGCCGTGACCTAGACGATGGTTGAAGTAGTCGCCGTAGCCATAGCCAGTAATCACATCACGAGCAATCTTGTCTAATTCTCCAGCGGTAATCCCAGGTTTGACCGCTGCTTGCGCTGCTAGTTCTGCTTCAAGAACGATGTCATAAATTTTTCTTTGTAATGCAGTCGGTTCTTTATAGGCAACCGTTCTGGTTGCATCACTGCAATATCCTTTCCAAACGACCCCTAGGTCAAACAAGACAAGTTCATTGGCACTCACTTTGCGGTCACCAGGTACGCCATGAGGACTTGCTGCATTGGCACCAGCTAACACCGTCGTATCGAAGGACATATGGGAAACCCCACGCTTTTTCAACTCGTATTCAATTTCTGCCACGATTGCCATTTCGCTGACGCCTTCTTTGATGGCAGCAAATCCAATCTCAAAAGCAACGTCTGCCCAGTTGCCAGCTTCTAGCAAGGTGTCAATTTCAGCAGCCGTTTTGGTTAACTGCATTTTTTGAATGACCGGAGTCACATCTAAAGAAAAATCGGTCTGTGGCAAAAACCGTTTCAATGCTTCATAGCGCTCGACGGAAAGGTCATTTTTTTCTAGTGCCAAGGAAGAAACTTGGTAACGAGAGGTCAATTCCTGACAGATTTTCGCCCAAGGGTCTTCGCTATCGAGATAACCGATAATGTCAAAGGGCCAGCCACTATTTTTTGCTTCTTCTACTTCCAGAGCTGGTGTGAAAAGAAAGGGATCTTTTCCAGGTGCGACAAACAAAGCAAGGACCCGTTCATGAGGTTCACTTTTAAAACCTGAAAAATAAGCGATCGTTGCTGGATTAGAAATATAGGCAACATCTGCGCCATTGGTTTTCAACCAGCCATTTAACTCATTGATTTTTTTATCATTCATTTGAAAAAACCTTCTTTCAAGTATTCTTTTTCTATTTTATCATGCTTTAGAAGAGAATAGGGGCGGGGAAAGTAGGAAATTGCTAAGTTTTCATGAAAACAAAATTAAAACGGTTGCAAATACGGAAAAAATTTGCTATCCTAACAAAGAAATGTAAATAAGATTTTCTGAAAATAGAATAAGGGAGATATATCATGGAAAAACAAACAATTACGATTTATGATGTTGCACGGGAAGCGAATGTATCGATGGCAACTGTTTCACGGGTAGTCAACGGAAATCCAAATGTAAAACCAGCAACTCGTAAGAAAGTGCTGGAAGTGATCGACCGCTTGGATTATCGTCCAAACGCAGTTGCTCGAGGGTTAGCAAGTAAAAAGACCACGACTGTTGGTGTCATCATTCCTGATGTCAGCAATATGTTCTTCTCATCACTTGCTCGTGGGATCGATGATGTAGCGACCATGTATAAATACAATATCATCTTAGCCAACTCTGATGGCGATACGATGAAAGAAGTCAACGTTTTGAACAACTTGTTAGCAAAACAAGTGGACGGCGTTATCTTCATGGGTCATCGCATCACGGATGAAATTCGCGGAGAATTCTCTCGCTCAAAAACACCAGTCGTTTTAGCTGGTTCGATCGATCCTGATGAACAAGTAGGAAGCGTCAATATCGATTACACAGCAGCTGCCAAAGATGCTGTTTCATTATTGGCGAAAAATAATCAAAAAATCGCTTTTGTCAGCGGTGCTTTGATCGATCCAATCAATGGCCAAAACCGCTTGAAAGGCTATAAAGAAGCCTTGAAAGAAAACAACCTTGAATATTCTGAAGGGTTGATCTTTGAATCACCATACAGCTTTAAAGAAGGCTTAGCCTTAGTTGATCGCATCATCAACAGTGGTGCAACAGCAGCTTATGTCACAGACGATGAGTTAGCCATCGGTGTCTTAGATGGTTTGTTAGACAAAGGTGTTAAAGTTCCTGAAGATTTCGAGATCATCACCAGCAACAATTCATTATTGGCTGAAGCAGCTCGTCCACGCTTATCAAGCGTGACGCAACCATTGTATGATATGGGTGCCGTTGCGATGCGTCTATTGACAAAAATGATGAACAAAGAAGATGTAGAACAAAAAACGATCGTCTTGCCTTACGGTATTTCAGAAAAAAGCTCTACGAAATAAGCAGCGATTTGATCAAACGATCAGTGGAACAACGCCTTGTTGTTCCACTTTTTGCTTCAACGATCGTTCGTGTGGGGAGAAAATCTATGGATTTTCTCCTCACACTTTTTTTGCATAAAAAAACTGATCAGCACAAGGCTGATCAGTCATCATTATTGTTGGTATTTTGTTGATTATTGTCTTGCTGTTCCTCATCGTCATCCTCATCATTTGCCGTAGGTGTAACATTGTTGGATGCGTTATTCGATGATGTATTCGACGAACGATTTGTTGAACGGCTAGAAGATGCTTTTCTCCAATAGTCAGCGTAGTTTGCATCTGAACCACCGAGTCCAAATTTGAAATCGACCGTATCTGGTCCGCCAGTGGCCCAATACGAAGTAACGGTACTGCTTGGATTGGTATAGGTTCGATTATCGACTCGCACGGTTCCTCCTGGTTGGGTACCAGTAAACTTGGAAACTTGAGCTTTTTTGACATCACTAGAAAGTTCAAACTTCTGATTCACACCAAAGACTTCTTGGTTTGTTTGATAAATACGATTGATCAAGTAAGCCATATAGTTGGCTGTCCGAGTTCCTGCAGCGCTATCGGTCCCTTTATTGTCATCTCGACCTGACCAGCTGCTGATGGTGATCGATGGGGTGGAGACGACTAGCCAAGAGTCCGACCAGTTGTTGGTGGAACCAGTTTTTCCGACCCAATCGGCATTTCCGAGGTTCCAATCCAATCCGCTGATAACCGATTTAAAGGAACTGGTTTTTTGCTCATCGATGACACTGCGCATCATGTCGGTCATGATGGAAGCCGTCGCTTCTGAAAAGACTTGGACAGGTTTGGCTTCATGCTGGTAAAGCACTTCGCCTTCATTGTCTTTGATTGATTCGATGATGTAGCCTTGCTGATAAACACCATTATTGGCAAATGTTTGGAAGCCATTCGTTTGATTCAAGACTGTGACATCTGTAACCCCCAATGGTGCTGATTCATACGCCCAGCTATTATCTTCGGGATAGCCCATTTTGCTTAAATAATTTGTGTAGGCATAAAAATGATCGCCTTCTTTTTCCCAAAGATCTTGGAAAATATTTGTCGCTGCGATATTACTGGAAACCTCCAATGATTCACGAATCGACATGAAGGTATTGGTTCCACGGTTTGTGGCATTGACGATCGGCTCACCGGCGTTTTCTCCTGTCCGCCATTTTGCGGCATAGTCAGAAACCATCGATTCAGAGCCCATTAAGCCACTTTCGATCGCCGGTCCGTAAACCAGCATGGGTTTGATACTTGAACCTGCTTGGCGTTTGGCATCAAAGGCATGGTTGAATTGATTGTCAGCATAGTTACGACCGCCAATAAAGCCTAGTACTTTCCCAGTGGCGTTGTCCATCATGACATTGCCGACTTCGATGGTGGAGTCACCCCAGTTATCTAGCATATAGCCGTATTTGTCGACGGCATCTTGCATCGCATTATAAATATCTTTATCGATCGTTGATGTGACGGTATAGCCGCCATTAACAAGTTTTTGCTGCGCCAATTCGAAGTATTTTTGATAGGTTTCCTCTTTGGCGTATTCTTCGTCACTGACATCATCTTCATCTGCCAGCTGTTTGGCAATAATGTCTTTTGCTTCATTTAACACAGTGTAATAAAGGAAGCTTTGATCCGTTTGTTCAATGGCTTCTTGTTTTTTGAAGTCTTGCTTCAAGTCATAATTAAGCGCCTCTTCGTATTCTTCTTTCGTGATATCGTGGTTACGATACATACTGAAGAGCACGAAGTCTTTCCGTTCTAAGCCAGCGGTCAAGTTTTCCTTGATCTCACCCGTATTTGTATAAGGGCTGTAGACGATCGGGCTTTGTGGCAGACCCGCAATAAAGGCTGCTTGCGGTAAAGACAGGTCAGCTGCGTTGACGCCAAAAATTCCTTGCGCCGCTTCTTGCACACCTGCGATATTTTGCCCTTTATTGTTTCGACCAAAAGGGGAGATGTTTAAATACATGGTGACGATCTCATCTTTATCGAAAAATTTCTCCACTTCCATGGCTAATAAAATCTCATTGGCTTTGCGTTTAAAGGTCGTTTCACTGGAAAGGATTTGTTGTTTTACCAGCTGCTGGGTCAAAGTGGAACCCCCGCTGCCGCCAAAGCCTGTCGCTTCTGATAATAATGCCCGCACGACTGCTTTTGGTACGACCCCATTATGAATATTAAAATATTCGTCCTCTGTTGCGATGATCGCTTTTTTCAAATAATCTGAAATTTGATCGGAATTAACCGACGTTCGCATTAGATCCGAGCGAATCGTTGCGATTTTGCTGCCATCAGCGTATGCGAGTTGAGAAGTCTCTGTGATGTCGGTCAATTCTTTTTGTAACTCATCTTTAGAAGGAGCTGCGGTATCTTCCACAAGAAAAGCAAAGTAGCCGGCACCGATCCCTAAGGCTAAAGAACCGCCTAGAACCAGCAAAGAAATAGCAACTAAGAACAAGGCATGTAAAACCCTAAGACTGATGTTGAAATAGAACCAGCCTCTATTTTTGTTTTCTGTATTCTTTTGATTTTTCGTTTTCTGGGACAAAAAGAGTCACCTCAATAAATTAGAATAGATTCCGTGTAATTATAGCAAAAAACAAGGCGCTTGGGTAGCACCCTATCTGTTATCGAAAGAAGTGTGCGAGAAAATGCCAGTTGGTGTTTGTATTGAACCAGCGATAATAAAGGAAAATGAACGGATTTGCCTAAAAGTTTCTTTTTTGGTAAAGGACTTTGAGAGAAAGACTTTTCATTGACCTCTTTTTCAGTTAAGATGAACAATGAAGCAATTATTAGGAGGAGAAAGAATGAGTACAGACTTTTTTGAAGAGCTAAAGCAACGCGGATTAGTTCATCAGACCACAGACGAAGCAGCCTTGACCAAACAATTAAACGAAGAGTCTGTGAAACTATATATCGGCTTTGATCCTACCGCAGATAGCCTGCATATTGGTCATTTATTGCCTATTTTGATGTTGCGCCGTTTCCAACAAAACGGACATGTGCCGATCGCATTAGTAGGCGGCGGTACAGGAATGATCGGTGACCCATCCTTTAAAGATCAAGAACGTCAATTAAACACACTAGATACCGTTTTAGAATGGTCACAAAGTATCAAGAGCCAATTATCTCGCTTCATTGATTTTGATGACCAAGAAAATCCTGCCATCATTGCCAATAACTATGAGTGGCTAGGGGAATTGAAACTGATTGATTTCTTGCGCGACACTGGGAAAAACTTTACCATCAATTACATGATGAGCAAAGAAAGTGTCAAACGTCGGATCGAAACTGGGATCTCCTACACGGAATTTGCATACCAGCTATTACAAGCCTATGACTTTTTGAATCTTTACGACAACCACGGTTGCTTGTTGCAATTAGGCGGTAGCGATCAATGGGGGAATATCACCTCTGGGATCGAATTATTACGTCGTGAGCGTGAAGTCCAAGGGTTCGGTTTGACTATGCCATTGATCACAAAAGCAGATGGAACGAAATTTGGGAAAACAGAAGGCAATGCGGTTTGGTTAGATGCCAAGAAAACGACGCCTTACGAGTTCTACCAATTCTGGATCAATACGGATGATCGTGATGCAGTCAAATTCTTGAAATATTTCACCTTCTTATCATTAGAAGAAATCGCTGCGATCGAAGCAGAGTTTAACGCTGCACCAGAATCTCGAGCAGCACAAAAAGCTTTGGCAAAAGAAGTCACTACTTTGGTTCATGGGGCAGAGGCTTATGAACAAGCCTTACGCATCTCAGCAAGTTTATTCAGTGGCAATATCAAAGAATTGAACGCTGAAGAGATCGAACAAGGCTTCAAAGGGGTTCCTAGTCATCAGGTAACAGCAGATGATTCTTTGAACATCGTTGAAGTGTTGACGACTGCTAAAATCGAACCATCAAAACGTCAAGCAAGAGAAGACGTTCAAAATGGTGCCATCTACATCAATGGGGAACGCGTCCAAGACCTAACGTACGAGCTCCAAGCAAGTGATCGGATCGGTGGAAAATACGTCGTGATTCGTCGTGGCAAGAAAAAATATTTCTTATTAACATTTTAATCGCAAAAAGCGAACCGCCTTGTTGGTTCGCTTTTTTCAAATTTTTGTAGAGGAAGGGTTTTTGTTGGAATGGGAAATATAGTGTTGAATGCCGCCGGTTTATTTGCCATGATCTTCTTAGGGTATTTTCTTAAGCGGCTAAATGTCCTTTCAAAAGCGGATGGCTCGATCTTATCCAAAATTATTTTGAATGTGACGTTACCGGCAGCAATCATTTTGAATTTAGCTTCAATGCAAGTACAAGTCAGTGCGCTTAGTTTGATTGTGATCGCGTTGATCATTACGATCGTCCAGATCCTCTTCGCATTTTTCTTGACCAAAAAAGAATCGAACACGCTGCAGCAGTTTGCGATGTACTGCGGTTCAGGCTTTAATATCGGCAATTTTGCGATTCCTTTTGCCCAAAGCTTTTATCCTTTAGGGATTCCGCTGATTTCGCTGTTTGATATGGGGAACAGTATCATGTTGGCAGGGGGAACGACGATTTTCATCGAATTCTTGATTGGAAAGCGGACGACGTTTGAACCAGGGAAAATCTTTTTGAATCTCCTGCGTTCGCCAACGTTTACTATTTATCTAGTGATGCTGATTATCCGCAGTGCGGATTGGAGGATTCCCGAAGCGGCATTGGCGCTTGTCCAACCAATCGGGATCGCAAATACGTTTTTGTCCATGTTTATGATTGGCTTATTTTTGGATTTCCGCTTACCGAAGCACACCACCCAAACCGTGATCAAAATTTTAAGCTTGCGGTACGGACTGGCATTCGTGCTGTTCGCAGCTTTCTATGTTTTACCAATCCCAGTTTTATTAAAGCCAGTTCTTTGTTTGTTAGTGTTTGCTCCGATTCCTTTATTCGGTGTCATTAATTCCGTGATTGCTGGAATGGAGGAAGAAGCGGTGGGGTTCGTTTCTTCCATTAGCTTTTTGATAAGTATGCCGCTAATGACGGGTGTCCTGATGTTATTTGGACTCGCTTGATAAAAAAATACGGCAATGAGCAAAATAATCGCTTTACAAGGCGCTTTTATCGATAATAGAGAAGACTAGATTTAGGAGGAAAAGAAAAATGTTGATTGGTTCACACGTTTCAATGAGCGGCAAAAAAATGCTTTTAGGAGCAGCAGAAGAGGCAGCTAGCTATCAAGCTACTACGTTTATGATCTATACCGGAGCTCCGCAAAACACGCGGCGCAAACCGATCGAAGAGATGCAGATCGCAGCTGGACAAGATTTTATGACGGAAAAAGGAATTTCGAATATCGTCGTCCATGCCCCGTACATCATTAATTTAGGCAATACCATTAAACCAGAAAACTTTGGCTTTGCTGTTTCGTTCTTACAAGAAGAAATCCAACGAGCCCAAGCTTTAGGTGCAACTCAAATCACATTGCACCCCGGTGCCCATGTCGGTGCAGGACCAGAAGCTGGGATCAAGCAGATCATTAAAGGCTTAAACGAGGTCCTTGAAAAAAATCAAACTGCCCAGATCGCATTAGAAACAATGGCAGGTAAAGGCACCGAGATTGGTCGCAGCTTTGAAGAATTGGCAGCAATTATCGATGGTGTCACCTTAAATGAAAAATTATCCGTTACACTAGATACTTGTCACACGAATGATGCTGGCTACAATGTCAAAGAAGACTTTGACGGCGTGTTAAACGAGTTTGACAAAATCATCGGGTTGGATCGCTTGAAGGTCATCCATGTCAATGATTCAAAAAATCCACAGGGCAGCCACAAAGACCGACATGCGAATATTGGTTTTGGCACGATCGGCTTTGAAGCCTTGAATAAGATCGTTCATCATGAGCAATTATCAGCGTTACCGAAAATTTTGGAAACACCCTATGTTGGCGAAGACAAAAAGAATAAAAAAGCCCCTTATGGCTATGAAATCGCGATGCTGCGGGAAAAGACCTTTGATCCTGAGCTATTGACGAAAATCATGGCGGGTGCTTAAACGGTTCATTTAACCATGAGCCAGCTTATTATTGGAGGAAGAAAAATGGACTTTCAGTTGCTGATCGATGCCGCGAAGCAAAAACTGGGATTCAGACAGCTCTCTCAATTTGCAGAAGCAGGGAGTGTCGCGGCAGCTCTGGCTACTGCAGATGGACAGATTTATACAGGGATCTGTATCGATACCAGCTGTTCTATGGGTTTTTGCGCCGAACAGGCTGCGGCTGCGCAAATGATCACCGATGGTCAGCAGCGGGTGTTACAGATGGTTGCAATCAATTCGGCAGGTGAGCCGATCCCACCTTGTGGTCGTTGCCGTGAATTCATCAGCCAGCTGGATCCTGCCAACCATAACACGCAGGTCATGATCGCAGCAGGAAAAATTATGACGCTAGAAGAGCTGTTGCCTGTTGATTGGAAAGCATCAAAATAAAAAGAGTCCCCTTAGACCGCTGTGTTCTAAGGGGCTTCTTTATTTTATCGATCCCATGGACGAGCTACGCTTTTGGATAAAAAAACTCCTCAACAAGCAATAGCGCTTTGTTGAGGAGTTGATCGATAGCAATGATTAGAATTTTTTCGCAGCAGCTGCTACGCGTTCTAAACCTTCAGCAATGATTTCTGCTGTTTTAGAAGGATCTGCATTGTGGCCTTCAATGATTACTTCTTCTGTGATGTTCATGCCGAACATACCACCGAAAACTTTTTCCATAAAGGTTACAGCGTTTTCCATTGCGCTCATTTCGCCTGAGTAAACACCACCACGGGCATTCAATAGAACGATTTCTTTGTCTTTCAATAATTGGTTCATTGAACCATCTTCGTTATAAGAAAAAGTAAAGCCAGCTTGGAAGATATAGTCGATGAATGTGTGCAAGGCAGCAGGAATCGTTAAGTTCCACATTGGGAAAGCGAAAACGATGGTATCCGCTGCTGCGAATTTGTTCATCACGTCTTGACGGACAGTCATCAATTCTTGTTCTTCTTGGTTTAATTCTTGTTCTTGTGAAAGTTTGCCAAATGCTTCAAATAACGTTTGACCGATATAAGGCATTGGTTGTGCGTACACATCAAAGGTTACAACGTCCACATTGTTGGTATCAAGATTTTCAACGAACGTATCAAACATTTTTGCAGATACTCCATCAGGACGGTTATTGGCTTTAACAACTAAAATATTTTTCATTTTTTTCCACCTTTACTTTAAGTAAGTTTTAATCACAAAACGTAGTATACTATAAAATAATTTTGCTTACAATAAATAAGTACACTTTTTTTAAAAAAGCTGGAATTTTACAGTTTTTTTCACACAGATTTGGTAAACTTTAGAGAAAACAGGAGGATTTCTATGAAAATATTCGTGGTCGAAGATGACAAATCGTTAGTCAAAATGATGGAAAACCAATTATCCCGCTATGCGTATCAAACCTTTGTTCCAGAAAATTTCGCTGCGGTTTTAGATGAATTCTTGATGATCCAACCTGATTTGGTTTTGTTGGATGTCAATCTACCTTATTATGATGGGTTTTATTGGTGCCAAAAAATCAGGGAACGTTCGTTGGTTCCAATTCTCTTCATCTCCGCCCGTGACGGCAATATGGACCAAGTGATGGCTCTAGAATATGGTGCTGATGATTATCTAGTCAAACCTTTTTCTTATGACTTGCTGCTGGCAAAAGTAAAAAGCCACATTCGCAGAGTCTACGGGGATTATGCACAGTCTGATCGGGCGAGAAGTTTGAAAGCCGGCGAATTGATCTACTATCCCGAAGCATTGAAGATGGTCTATCGTGAAGCCCGTGAATGGCTGACTGTTCGAGAAGGAGAATTATTGACCCTGTTAATGTCGGCACACCCAGAGATGGTCAAACGGGAACGGATCTTAAATCTATTATGGGATGATGAACGCTTCGTTGATGACAATACGCTTTCTGTCAATGTCGGCCGTTTGCGAAAAAAACTGGCGGCAATGGGCATCAATGATCCGATCCAAACGATTCGCGGAAAGGGCTACGCTTTATCAGTGATAGGTACGGAAGAATGAAAGCATATGCAAGTGTTCATTTACCTAAACTACTCGTTACCTTCTTAGCCATTTCATTGTTCGTTTTAGTGACTTGGTTGGATGGCTATCGAAATTACCTCGTAATTGGTTATGGTCTGCTTCTATTTGGGCTGTTCATTGTTCTTGTTTATTTGGTAGATTACCTTTCCAATACTGCGTTTTATCAGTATATCAAGCATGGAAGAGCGACACACCGAAGCAATGGCTACCTTTCCAAGCAATGGCGCAAGCAGTTCGATGCCCATGAACAGAAAGAGCAAGAGCGGCTGACAGAATTAGATCAGCACCATCAAAATCATATTCGTTTCATGAATATCTGGGTTCATCAAATGAAAACACCTGTCTCAGTTTTGGCGCTAATGGCTGAAAGTGAAGAAGTCGATAGCTATGATCTTTTGGCTGAAACAGATCGCTTAAAAAGTGGCTTGGCGACTGCGCTGAATTTTGTGCGCTTGGAAGATTTCACGGAGGACTTCGTTATCGAATCAGCCTCATTGTTGGAATTGTTAAAACACAGTATCGGTGACCAGAAGCGAAATTTTATTCGCAGTGAAGTCTATCCGAAGCTGATGAGTGAAGCAGATATCACGGTGACAACAGACAAAAAATGGCTAGGTATTTTGCTCTTTCAACTCATCAGCAACGCCATCAAGTACTCAAAGCCAGACAGTAAAGTCTATTTTGAGATCGATCCTTTTTCTAGAAGCTTAACGATCGCAGATGAAGGCTGCGGGGTTGCAGCAGCGGATCTCCCGCGAGTTTTTCGCCCCTTTTATACAGGTCAGAATGGGCGGCAAACAGGAGAGGCAACTGGGATCGGTCTTTATTTAGTTGAAACGATCAGTACGCAATTAGATATCGATGTGGCGCTTGCCTCTAAGGAGAATCAAGGCACGACAGTTACCTTAACATTTCGGAGGTGAAGGCTTTCTTACAATTTTGTAAGCTTTCTATCATGAAATCGATAACTGATTGCGGTGCCGCCTGCTAAACTGGTAGCAAAGGAGTGAAGATGATGGCTTTACTAGAATTGAAAAATGTATCGAAAACCTATACAGGGGAAGTGTCTGTTGAGGTTTTACAACAAATCGATCTCAAAGTGCCAGAGGGAGAATTTATCAGCATTATGGGTCCATCTGGCAGTGGCAAGACCACCATGCTGAATTTGGTGGCAACATTGGATAAACCGACTTCAGGTTCGGTGATCCTCAAGGGAGAGCAGCCACTAGAATTATCTAAGCAAAAACTCGCGGAGTTTCGTCGTCGGCAACTAGGCTTTGTTTTTCAAAACTACAATTTACTTTCGCCATTGAGCGTGCTTGAGAATGTGATTTTACCACTGACATTGGATCGGGTGGCAGTTCCTGAGATGAAAGAACGTTCGGAGCAGCTATTACGTGAACTTGGGATCTATCAGAAAAAAGACAAACGCATCTATCAGCTTTCCGGTGGAGAGCAGCAGCGAGTTGCGATTGCTAGAGCTTTGATCCATCAACCAGAATTGCTTTTAGCAGACGAACCGACGGGTAATCTTGATTCCAAGGCAGCACGAGATGTCATGGAAATACTAAGTCAGATGAACAAACAGCGAAAAGTCACCACTATGATGGTCACCCATGATCCGTATTCCGCCAGCTTTTCTGATCGGGTCGTTTTCATCAAAGACGGAAAGCTGTATAACGAAGTCTATCGTGGTGCTGATCAACAGCAATTTTATCAAAAAATTCTTGAAGTCCTAGCACATTTAGGAGGTCGCCGTCATGAATTTCAGACAGTTGATCATTCGTAATCTGCGGGGGAATTTTCGAACCTATGCAGCATACTTCGCCAGCAGCGCCTTTGCGGCGATGGTGTTTTATATCTTTAGTCTTTTGCTCTTTCATCCGCAATTGGAAGAAAACTTATCTAATAGCGATACAATTTCAAGCTTAGCTAAGGTTGGTCTATCCGTCGCACTCGTGGTGATCGCCTTACTGTCGCTGTTGTTTTTATGGTATACATTTGTGGTCTTTTTGAAACGACGCAAACGTGATCTGGCGATCTACTTGATTTTGGGGATCGAAGAAAAAGATCTGCGAAAGATTTTGTTTGTCGAAAATGCCCTTTTAGGAACATGTGCCACAGTATCTGGTATTGGGTTGGGGATTTTAGTGACGAAATTGTTGCTGCTGATTGCGCAAAATGTCATGTATCTAACAGAAGGACTGAAATTTATGGTTCCTATGGAAGGTTTAGGATTGACCTTTGGGATCTATGTCTTTATTTTCCTCTTGATCTCCTTTTTCAGTACTCGGACCTTGCAAGGAGAACAGATCATCTCATTGATCAAGGAAAATGAAAAACCACGTCCTGAGCCAAAAAGTCATTGGGCATTGGCATTTTCAGGAATTGTGCTGTTACTAGTTGGCTATGGATCGGTCTTTTATTTTAGCTACCAAACGTACTCAATGCTGCCACTTATGCTAGGAGTCTTGTTGACTGTTGCAGGCACGATTTTGTCATTCCATCAGTTCAGCGTATTTCTGTTGAAACGATTAAAAAAACGCCCGACCTTCTTACGTGGGACTCGGATGCTGACTATCAGCGAATGGATCTTTCGCATGCGAGACAATGCGGCGATGTATAGTTTGATCGCTATTAGTACCTCCGTGGCATTCGTTGGGATTTCCGTGATGCTGGCGATCGGCAGTTCTTCTTTTTCTTCAATCCAAGGAATCAGTGTAGCCTATGTGTTTCCGTGGTCTGGGCCAGAAGACCTCGATCATTCTGAGGGGAAAATGAATGAAATTAAAACTGCCATAGAAGAAAAAGGGTACTCACCTGTAACGGATAGTGTTTCCTTACTATGGGCCTATGCGAATCTTGATGAATCTGCAGTTATGAATGATTCATTTTATACGACGAATGGCTTTTCAATTATGCGAGAAAGCGACTATCAGAAAATGATGAAACAAATCGGTGAGGAAGCTGATTCCGTTGCAGATAATCAAATAATGACACTTAGTGCTAATTATTCACGTCGAAAACAGCTTCTAGAAGTCCCTGAGAACGAACGCACAAGTATCTATCCACTTGAATTAGGTTCAGAAACCGGTATAAAAAAGGATGTTACGATTGTCCACAGCCCCTCAATGCTTTCTCTGGATTACTTTGGATTGTCAGTTGTGACAGATAAGACCTTTGAGGAATGGCAAGCTCTCTTACAAGAATTTAACGATGATATGGAATCTGGTTTTATTTGGTTAGACTATCCAGAATGGGCTGAAACAGCTGAATTGGTATCTGATTTCAATGGGAATTTAGATAAAGAAAATGCCTTGATCGATCAGCAATACGAAGAACTCAGTCGGGAGTTTGAAGCCAAAGGTGACTATACAGATGAAGAGTGGTCAGAAGCGGCAAAAGATATTCCGATGCGTACGTCTTATACCTCAAAATACCAAGTTTTCCAAGAAAATCGTCAAGGAAATGGCATCATCTTAGTGATCACGGTATTACTAGGTTCGGTTTTCTTTATTTTCTCCGCTTCGATTATCTATTTCCGTTTATTTGCAGATTTAGATAAAGATGGTGCGTATCATCGTTCCTTGCATATTTTAGGTGTGTCGCCCAAGGAGCGTCACAACGTTCTGAGACGCCAGCTGCAAGTTATGTACTTCTTGCCAACAGTCGTGGCAATGATCCATTTTGCGGTGGCAATGACCGCTTTGCGTATTTTAGTAGAATTGCCTGTTTGGCAATACTATGGCGTGATCGTTAGTCTCTTTTTGATTTTCCAAATCGTTTTTTACTTTGTTTGTCAGTACCGGTACTTCCAGCAAATTGATCGAATCGCCGATCCGACAGAGTGATTTATTTTTTAGCCAAATCCCTTTCAATCAACACAGATTGGGATTTGGTTTTTTGTTTGCTGCATTGTTATTTTCTTTCACCAATGAAGCGTTTTAATTGTGTAAATCACCGAAAAGCAGATAAAATTAGTTAACACTGATTCTATTAGGCAGTCGCGGATACCCTGCAAGAATGTGGCAACTGGAAGTCTATTTTTCTCACCGTGAAACGAAAAGACAACTGTTAATGAAAATATTCATGTCGAGTACAGTAATTGCTGTGACCGATGGGTTTAGCTAAGCGATCACTTAAGGGAGGAAACCAATGATCAAACGTTTAGGAAAAGCATTTGCTGTCTTGCTGCTGTTGATTCCTGTTTTTGCTGGTATGCGGGTTGTTTATGGGGAAACCGATGTGGGTGCCAAGCTGATCACCAATGTATCGATCGTTAATAGCCACAACGAGGTCATCACAAGTATTGAAAAGGATGATTCCTTTAAAATAGATATGACTTGGAGTTTGGAGGACTTAGGTGATTTAAAAGCAGGTGACAAAGCGACCGTCACCTTGCCAGCTGAGATTGAAGGCGTCAATAATACGTATGCTTTATACGATGAAAATAACAACTTAGTGGTCAATGTTACCCAAGTTGGCAATCAGCTGACCTTTGTTTTCACGGAATTTGTCGAACAAAATACCAATGTACATGGGGACTTTTATTTTTGGACAAAGTTCAGTGATGACGTGATAGAAAACCAGATCAACAACATAAACTTTGAAACGGCAAATGGGACGCAATCGGTGCCTATTTTTATTCAAGCAGTGGATGATTCAGGGGAGGGTGCCTTACTCACCAAACAAGGACTGTATTTAGGTACGCAAGAACCCAAACGGATCATTGATTGGCGAGTGTATATCAACTCGTTTGACACGGACCAAGTGACGATCAAAGATGGAACGTTTATTGACTTTTTAGGTCCTCATCAGACACTAGTCAGTACGAGTGCTCGAGTGGTCTATGGACCCAGCGTTTCCAACCCAACGTATGTCGAGCAAGTACCGATTGTTTTAAATAGTGACGGATCCTTTGAAATTCCTTTGCGGGATACAGAGGAACGGATCTACATTACCTACAAAACAGAAACGGATGGTTCATTGGAACAATATACCAATCGGGGCATCCTTGATGCTTTGGTCAATGATGTGCCAAGAACAAGCAGTATTACTGGCTATACGCCACGCTATGGTGGCGGTGGTGGCGGAACCGGTGAACCAGGGGAGTCCAGCAGCACGGAACCAAGTAGTGAAAGCAGTACTAGTAGCAGCACGGAACCAAGTAGAGAAAGCAGCACTAGTAGCAGCACGGAACCAAGTAGCGAAAACAGCACTAGTAGCAGCACGGAACCAAGTAGTGAAAGTAGCACCAGCAGTAGCACGGAACCAAGTAGCAGCACGGAACCAAATAGTGAAAGTAGCACCAGCAGTAGCACAGAACCAAGTAGTGAAAGCAGTACAAGTAGTAGCACGGAACCAAGTAGTGAAAGTAGTATGATTAGTAGTTCAGAATCAAATAACGGGAGTAGTTCTAGTAATAATGGAGCGATTACACATCAAAGTTCAACCCCTGGGAACATGCAGGTATCCCAATCAAATAATTTGCATAATCAATCAGAAAAACAGCAGTTTCCTCAAACGAATGAATCGTCTAATCATTTATGGATTGCAATAGGAATGGTTTTAGCAGGATGCGCATTGAAGTTAAGTTGGAGTAAATTTATCAGGTAGATAGAAACTGAAATGTTGGAGGCAGTTTTTTTACTTGGAAGAATAATTAATAAAGACTTATTTAAAGGGAAGATGCCATTTTATTGGGTCTTTCCTTTTTTTTTCGGCGCATGTTTTCTCTGAGAATTTATTATAATTTCCTTATCAAGTTATCTTGAAATATTCATTTAGGAAGTGAGGAAATGAGAAAACTGGTTGGAATTGTGTTGATTTTGCTGTTAGCGGGATTATTGCTGCTGGTGTTTGGTTTCGATCATACTTCAGCAAAAGAACGAGCCGGAGGGAATTTATCGTTTTCTGTTCAAACGAATCGAGTGATCTATGATGAAGCCTTGAAAGTCATTACGATCCCGGTACGGCCGAACAAAACGCTGACTTCACAAAACGTTTGTATCCGTTTAACTTATGGTTGGGATGGCAATGGACACAGTGAAAAGGTGATTGGTGAAACGTATCTAACAAATGTCGATTGGTTTTCAGGTGTTGAAAACTACTTAAGGATCTATGCTGAGATGGCCATCGATGAGATCAAAAGTGTGGATAAAGTAGATTTAGTTGTGATTTATGACGGTGAAACAACGATTACTGAAAACTTGAAGCCTAGTCAATGGCAGGTAATCACACCCCCGAGCTCTAGTGAGACCACGAACTCTGAGATAAGCGCAAGCTCTAAGGTGACTGAAGAAACGGGCTCTTCCTTTAGTAGTATCGAACCGAAATTTAGCGACTCTCAATCCACGGATCCAAGGACTTCTACTACGGAAAACACAAGTCAGGATTCTCAAAGGATCGAAAGTAGTCACAATTCAAGTGAGTCAGAAAACTTCAACACCCAACCAGTTAGTGAGAGTGAATCGAGTCAGACAATTAGGAGTCAAGAAACCAACGCAACAACAGGAACAATGACCGTTAGTGAAGCGGCATCTGAGAATCTTTCAGATTCAGAAACGAAACCAAACAAATTAGCGCCTAACCAAAGTCAGTCAAGCAAGCGAAGTGTTTCCTCCAATGATCCCGTAGGCAAACAACTCGCTAAAGCATCGTCTTCAGTGAAAATGGAACAGGAACAACGTACGGAGACAAGCAGTGCTAAGGAGGTCAATGGAGCCTTACTACCGAAAACCGGCAGCAAAAATACGAGTATTCGTTATTTACTCTTTGGTCTAGGCGTGGTTATCCTTACTGTCTTCCTTTACTGGCTGAATCGAAAGTTATTTTCTGATGAGAGAGAGTAAAGAAAAAAGCCGAGGATAATGAGAGAATTGATAACCCACGATTGGAATTTTCTTCCCCAGAAAGCACAATCACGTTTTTGTTTTACCGTTTTTAACAAAAAGTCTGACGATCGTTTTGAGGCGTCAGACTTTTTTTATGAAAATATACAGATAACGAAAGGAAAATTTGTTAAAAGTGATTTGACAGAAAAGAGCGCACGGTGGTACGATCACCAAACACTGCTAGCTTACAATTTTGTAAGATGACAAATTTAGGATAAAAACAGCGTTTGCTGATTATACAAGCGAGGGAAATTTCATGTTACAGGCACTTTTGGATACGACAGAAAAACAAATTTATGCGTTTCTAAGTTATTGTTACGAAACGAACAAGAAAGACTATACAATTAAAGAGCTCTCAGGTGTTTTCGATAGGAAAACCAACAAAATGCAGTCGATCGTTCAGCAAGTAGAGGTGTTTCGTGCACGCTATCCTCAGTTTACTTTGACCTATGATCGGCTGGAAAAAGAAGTGTCGATTACTTTTTCTCCACGATTTCTATTGAGCCAAGCCTATAGTGTATTGTTGCAGGGAACCGTTGGGTTTATCTTGCTGGATGCACTCTTTCAGGGGGATTATCATTCCCTTGAACAACTCAGTCACAAAACCTTTAGCAGTCCCCGCACGATTCAACGAAAATTGCAGGAGTTAAATCATGTTTTGGCGAATTATCATTTGTCCTATAGTTTAAAAAAAGGTGATCCTTTGGCAGGTGCTGAATATGCGATCCGCTATTTTTATCATCTTACCTATTGGCAAATTTTTGATGAGAAGGACTCACAAGTCTTGGCATCGATCAAGGAGAAAGAGCAGGCTGAAGCGTTGTTTGAAACCCATGCTTCTTATATGAGAAAAATCGATATCGATAAATTTCTTCATCTATTCGCTATCACCGTGCAAAGAATCCATCAAAAGCATCCGCTTTCGTTTTTACCCAACGAAGTACTGACGTTTGAGCACCCATTAATTGAAAAAAATCAGTTTGATCAGGTCTTTTTGAACCCATTGTTTCACAGGAATCATCTGCCGTTTTCTGAAATTTCGGAGGTTGAACGCAGCTTCTTGTATTATATGTTTGGGGTAATGAACACCTATCTTGAGGAGGATCTCGATGCTGCTAATATCTCGTGGCTGACTCAGCCAAAGTACCAGCAAGAAGCGCAGCTTGTTGAAAAACTTGCCGTGTATTTTCGGTTGACGTTTACAGAAGCCGAAAAAAACTATTTACTGGTTAATCTGGTCATGATCCATTCCGCCTCTGGCTGTTTTGGTACGCGACAAAAAAGCGATAGTTTTGGCAAAACAACCGACGAACAAGAGCTGCAAGCCGCTTTTCCAGTGCTTTATCCAACCATGAAACGGTTTTTTTTGGAAGCGACTGTTTCTTTACCAGCGTTGCGTAGATTACTGCAAATGAATGATCGCTTGATTTTCCAATACTGTATGTTACTGAGAGTTATTTTTATCAAATATGAACAGCCGGTCACGTTCTCGATCCATTCGAAATACGGAAAAACGCAAGAGCTTTGGATCAAGAACCGCTTGATGAATGCCACGCATCGAGCGATGGCCCATTATTCGCTGTCTCAAAAACCAGATTTGGTGATCAGCGATTATCCGATCCATCAGGAATTTTCCGAGGAAGAACAGCCTTACCTCTTTTATTGGAATGGTCACCCAAGCGCAAAGGAGTGGAAACAGCTCAAGCAAGTGATCAAACAGATCAGAAGTGCCAAGAACAAGGCAGCGTTCGCCCAACTGGCATTCACCCAAACGGAGTGAGCCCGCTATAAGATCGAGCAAATAGAACTTATAATTTTGCCAAGCGTTTGACCAGCAGCAATTGGGCAAACGTGAAAAGCAACAGTGATACAGGAAGTTGTCAAGAAGCAAAAACAGGAGCATCGATGTTCCTTTTTCGCTTCTTGACTTTTTTTTACAGAGATGGCATGGTATACATATTATCATAACGTTTTTTGTTTAAAATCGTTGCAGAAATGGTGTTAGGAAGAAGGGGTAACTTTGACAGAAGTATTAGCACTGCAAAATGTTTCCAAATTGATTGGAACCAAACGAATCATTGATGATGTTTCCTTTGTGGTGGACCAAGGACAAGTCGTTGGTTTATTAGGGCCCAATGGGGCTGGGAAGACGACGATCATCCGAATGATCGTTGGCTTGATGAAGCACAACACAGGATCGATTGCCATTATGGGAAATTTATTGGATTCTTCTTTTAAAACAGCGATTGCCTCAGTCGGAGCGATCGTTGAGAATCCTGAGTTTTATAATTATATGACCGGTTATGAGAATTTGATGCAGTATCAGCGTATGGCGAAGAAAAAAGGCACAGCCTCTGAGCTAGAAGCCCTGATCCGTCAGGTGCATTTAGAAGGACATATCCATCAAAAAGTCAAAACCTATTCATTAGGGATGCGTCAGCGTTTAGGTGTTGCCCAGGCATTGGTCCATCAACCAGACTTATTAGTTTTAGATGAACCGATGAATGGTCTGGATCCTAAAGGCATGCGGGAGTTTCGGGAAATGATTCTTTCTTTGCGAGCAAAAGGGGTCTCGGTTTTAGTTTCCAGTCATCAGTTAAGCGACATCGAGCAAATTGCGGATCATTTGATCGTGGTGCAAAAAGGAAAAGTCACCCATCAAGTAGCAATGGCAGAGTTGAAAGCAGAGAAAAATGTGTTGATCATCAAAACTGATGATAACTTGCAAACCGAAGCACTGTTAAAAGCTTCCTTTGAAGTCGAGGTCTTGCAGGTAGAAGACGAAATGCACGTCACGCTGCAAACAGATCAGCGTTCTGAAATCGCTGCAGCGATCGTGACGGCGGGTATCGGCTTAAAAGAACTACGGACAAAGCAATCTTCTTTAGAAGATACATTCTTGGCTTGGACCGAAGAAGGAGGTTTGTAAGCATGCTGACATTGATTAAAAATGAATGGATCAAATTAACCAAAAAGCGTTCTACTTGGATCATGCTGCTTTTATTGGTTTTAATGACGTTTGGCTTGACCTATGTTGTACGCTTAGGTAGTCCAGAAATTGGGGCCAATGACTTATTCGCTTCTTTAAGCGATATGACGTCGTTCTTAAACTTATTTGTAGTGATTGTGGCAGCTTCTTCAGTGGCGGAAGAGTTCAGTCGTGGAACGATCAAGTTCTTATTGATTCGGCCTTTTTCCAGAAGCCAAATCTTAGCAGCAAAAGCCATCAACACGTTTTTATTTGCGCTTTTAGGGACTGCTGTTTTACTGATCAGTAGTTTAGCAGCTGCCAATTTATTTTTAGCAGCTGAATCACCTTTTGCTGCTACTGGTTACAACGGGCTAGCGGCGATTCTCGTTGCCCTTGTTTTTGCGGGAACCAACTTGCTATTGATCGTCTTTTATATTGCATTGACCATCTTTATCTCAGCCGTCATTCGCTCTCAAAGCCTGGCAGTAGGCTTAGGCTTGGGTATGTTGTTTGGAAGCAGCATCATCAACTCGATCATGCTTTTTGCGCAAGAAAAATACCCATGGCTGAAGTGGAATCCATTTAATTTTATGAATATTAAAGAGCAAATACCGAGTGTATTAAATAGTCCTGACATGCAGATGACTGCCTTTGATCCGGGATTGGGCTATTGGGAAATGGCGATCGGGATCCTTGTTTACAGTGTTTTAATCTACCTTTTAACAAATTGGTTATTCAACAAAAGAGATGTCGCATTAAGTTGAGGAAACGAGTGAAAGTTTTTGGATAAATCCAGCTTTCACTCTTTCTTTTTGTGTTTTTTTCTAGTAAAATGATTCATTGAGAGTACAAGAGAAAGGAGAGTTTTCGAATGGTTAGTGTAGGAATCGTAATCGTGATCGCTGTTGTTGCAGCATTACTAGGCGCTGTCGGCGGCTTCTTTTTGGCGCGTAAATATATGCAAGATTATCTAAAGAAAAATCCTCCCGTTAATGAGGATATGCTTCGCTCGATGATGATGTCAATGGGTCAAAAACCTTCTGAGAAAAAAATTCGTCAGATGATGCAGCAAATGAAAAACCAAAAGTAGGTTTTTTTCTAAAAAGCGGGCTGATTTTATCAGCTCGCTTTTTATTGCGGCAAAACGCAGCAACGAATAAAAAATGTCCCTAAGCTGCTTTTTCTGTTTACGTTCTGTAAATAGCGGGGAAGCAATCGAATCTGAATCCAATGAATATTCGGAAAAATCGCAAAATTTAGGCAACAGGTCATAAAGAAATGGAGAGTGTTATGTCAATATTTAGGAAGTTAGGTTGGTTTTTTAAACAAGAAAAGAAACATTATTTGTTAGGCGTAGGCTCTTTAGTCTTGGTCGCCTTGGTACAGTTGGCACCTCCCAAAGTTATCGGGATCATCATCGATGAGATTGCGGAAAAAGAGATCTCGATGCAGACGATCTTTTTTTGGGTCATGATCTTGATTGCTTCAGCCATCGCTCAATACGTGTTTCGTTTTGTCTGGCGAACGCATATCTGGGGCAGTGCCGCTCGGCTAGAAAAAACGTTACGCAGACAGCTATTTGCACATTTTACAAGGATGGATCAGTTGTTTTATCAAAAGCATCGGACAGGTGATTTGATGGCCCATGCCACCAATGACTTGAATGCCATCCAAAATGTGGCAGGGGCAGGGATTTTGACCTTTGCCGATTCCTTCATCTCGGGAGGGGCAACCATCATTGCGATGGTTCTCTTTATCGACTGGCGGTTAACGATCATTGCTCTATTGCCGCTGCCTTTCTTAGCAGTCATGGCACGGGTTCTTGGCAGCAAATTGCATGATGCGTTTCGTGACTCGCAAGAAGCATTTTCTTCTATCAACGACAAGGCCCAAGAAAGTATTACTGGGATGAAAGTCATCAAAACTTTTGGACAGGAAAAAGAGGACATCGCTGATTTTCAAACCAAAATCGACCATGCCATCATCAAAAACCGCAAAGTCAATTTTCTGGATGCTTTGTTTGATCCGTTTATTACGATCATCATCGGAATCTCCTATGTGCTGACGATCATCGTTGGCGGCAATTATGTCATGGACGGTACCATCTCGATCGGTCAATTGGTATCCTTCATCAGTTATATCGGTATGTTAGTTTGGCCGATGTTTGCCATCGGACGTCTATTTAATGTGCTGGAACGAGGCAATGCTAGTTATGATCGGGTTGCCGAATTGTTGGCAGCAAAGACCCATATCATTGAAGCCAAAGATGCGGTCGATGTCCCAGCCCAAGGAACGGTGAACGTTCAAATCAATGATTTTCACTATCAAGGAGATGATTTTGCCCTGCAAGACATCCACTTTACTTTGCCAGCGGGTCAGACACTAGGTGTCGTCGGGAAAACCGGTGCTGGAAAAACCTCTTTGATGAAGCTCTTGTTGCGAGAGTATGATTCATTTGACGGGGCGATCACCTTTGGGGGCATCGACAGCAAGCAATACTCCTTGAATGCTCTTTTGGGGTCGATCGGTTATGTTCCGCAAGATCATTTCTTATTTTCCATGACGATTCGAGACAATATCCGCTTTGCGCAACCACGGGCTTCTCAAGCAGAAGTGGAAGCGGCTGCTGGATTGGCAGTGATTCACGAGGATATCAGTCAGTTTCCTGAAGGGTACGAAACGATGGTGGGGGAACGTGGTGTTTCTCTTTCTGGCGGACAAAAACAGCGTTTATCCATTGCCCGTGCTTTGATCACTGATCCAGAATTGTTGATTTTAGATGACGCCCTTTCAGCAGTAGATGCCAAAACGGAAGAAGCTATTTTACAACAGTTGCGGACGTTCCGTCAGAATAAAACAACGATCATTGCTGCCCACCGCCTAAGCAGTGTCAAGCATGCAGAAGAAATTCTGGTGATCGACCATGGGAAAATCAGTGAACGCGGGACCCATGAACAATTATTGGCTGCAAATGGCTGGTATAAAAAAATGTGGGACAAACAGCAACTAGAAGCCAAAATCGAAGGGAGTGAAGCCTAATGCAAGAATCAGAATGGAGCAAATCGATTCCTTTTAAAGAGCAAAAAAACATCATCAAACGAATGTTTCTTTTTGCCAAGCCATTTCGAAAAACCTTCTATGCAGCGATCTTTTTTGCTTTTGTGCTATCGATCGTCAATATCCTGTTGCCTTTGATCATTCAAACCTTTATGGATAATTATTTGACCAATCAAACGGCGACCCAGCAAGTCATTTATTTCTTTGCTGCATTGTATTTCTTTGGGGTGTTGGTAAAAGCTGTGATTTGGTTTTTCCAATGGTTCCTTTATTCGATGGGTTCTTTAAAAACCTATCAGTATATTCGAGCAAAATTATTTGAAAAATTGCATAGTCTTGGGATGCGCTATTTCGATCAGACGCCAGCGGGTTCGATCGTTTCACGGGTCAGCAACGACACAGAAACGTTGTATGAATTTTGGTATGTCTTCTTGATGGTATTGACAGGAATTTTTGCGGTGGTTTCTTCTTTTGCCGCCATGTTCCGCATCAACGTCAAAATTGCCTTACTGAACTTGATTTTTCTGCCGATCCTAATGGTAGTCATCTGGTATTATCAAAAATTCAGCTCTCGTATCTATCGTCAAATGCGGGAAAAATTGAGTCAGCTGAATACGAAATTGAATGAATCGATTTCTGGTATGCAAATCATTCAGCAATTCCGTCAAGAGGCGCGGCTGAATGAAGAATTCGAAGCGACCAACGATGATTATTTGAAAACCAGATACGCTATGATCCGCACGAATGCGCTGCTATTATCACCAATCATTAGTTTGTTGTATGCCTTAGCGATCGCCTTGTCGTTGACGGTCTTTGGGTTTGATGCCTTAGAATCGCCCATCGAAGTCGGGTTGATTTTCGCCTTTACGACCTATATTCAAGGATTCTTTAATCCCATGACACAGATGATGGATTTTCTCAGCGTCTTTACTGATGGGATGGTCGCCGGCAGCCGTATTCTAAAGATTATGGATAACGAAGAATACACGCCCCAGCAAAACCCCGATGCTAGTCAAACCATCACCAAAGGAAAAATCGAATTTCGCGATGTCAGTTTTTCCTATGATGGAAAAAACAACGTATTGAATCATATTTCTTTCATCGCCTATCCAGGTGAGACCGTGGCTTTAGTCGGTCACACAGGAAGTGGCAAGAGCTCGATCATCAATGTGTTGATGCGTTTTTACGAATTCGGGGAAGGACAAATTTTGATCGATGATCAAGATATCCGCGACTTCACGATGGAAGAGCTTCGGAAAAAAGTCGGACTCGTATTGCAAGACGCCTTCATGTTTTATGGGGACATCGCTGACAATATCCGCTTATTGAATCAGGACATTCGTGAGGAACAGATCGAAGCAGCAGCAAAATTTGTTCAAGCAGATGCCTTTATTCAAAAATTACCTGGTAAATACCACGCCAAAGTGATTGAACGGGGCGCCAGCTATTCAAGTGGGCAGCGACAATTGATTTCCTTTGCCCGCACCATGGTGACCGATCCGAAAGTGCTGGTCTTGGATGAGGCGACTGCCAATATCGATACTGAAACAGAAGGACTGATCCAAGAAGGGTTGGCAAATATGCGTCAAGGGCGAACCACGATCGCGATCGCCCATCGATTGTCTACCATCCGCGATGCCGAGTTGATTTTGGTGCTTGATAAAGGCTCGATTGTCGAACGAGGCACCCATGATGAACTTTTGGCTCAAAAAGGGTTGTATGCCGATATGTACCGTTTGCAGGCAAGTGAAGTTTAAACGACCAATAGACCTTAAAATACCGCCTAGGTATTTTAAGGTCTATTTTGTATAAATTGAACAAATGGAGGAAAAAATTTGTATTTGTGATTGACAGCGTTTTCACCCTTTGCTATCATGTAGACATTAAAGCAACTAGCTCCTAGACATCCAAACGGATCAAACGGTCGCGAGACCTTTCGGTTAAGATTAGGAATCACGCGCAGTCAAGCGAGTGGCAGAGGAGCTTTATGTGAAATGTTGCGCAAATAGGAGGGTCAAATTATAGACTAGATATATGAGGGAAGCTGCTCTAAGCAAAAGGCAAGTATCCTGAGCCTATTTTTTACGAAGAACCCAACCAACGAGAGAGGATTGTGGAGGGTGATTGGAATAAAGGCAGTCCCATCGAGAAGGGGGCGAAAAGGAATGTATTGAGAGCTCAAAGATAGTCGAGTGGATAAACACGAGAAATCATTCGTTGTTTTATTTTTTTAAATTCTTTGTTAACCGGTTAACTAAAACGGTTAACAAAAAAGAGGAGGAAAGCAGACGTGGGGAATGGTCACAAGATTAGCCGTTTTTTTCATGACAAAGGTCGCATTCAGCGAGAATAGGGAAAGTAGCAAACGTAGAAACTTGCAACACGATCTATGAACAAAAAATAGTTCAAATGGAAAGATGAGGGAAATTTTATGGTAGAAATTATAATTGGTATTTTAATGATCGTTTCTTTCTTAGGAATGGTTTGGTACTGCGTCAAAGGGTTCAACCTGATGGTAGGTTTCTTCGTTATGGCAACACTTTGGACCGTTTTAGCTTTTATTGGCAATGCGTTGAGTCCTGATTTAACAGCTTTGAATTTTGTCGATACGATCACGAACATTTATCAAACAGGACCCGCCGGTTTTGCTAGTTCGATTCTGGTCAATATTTTCTTCGGTTCCTTCTTTGGTCGGATTTTGATGGATACAGGGATCGCAGCAACGCTGATTCGGAAGGTTGTTGAGCTTGGTGGAGATAAACCACGGATCACCATGACCCTTTTATGTACTGTTACTGCCTTATGTTTCACTTCCATGACGGGCATTGGTCCTGTAATCTCTATCGCAGTGATCGTTATGCCGATTTTGCAAGCGTTGGGTATTCCAACAGCGATCGCTTTATTCGCTTTTATGGGTTCCATCATGGCGGGAATTTTTGCCAATGTAACAAATTTTGTGCAATACCAAGGTATTTTAGCAGCATTACAACCTGAAGGAAGTCGATCCATGATGGAATATGGGTTTTCCGACTATTTCACATTCGGCATGATCGCATTAGTCGTTTCCTTACTTGTGACATTGATTTTTGCCAATATTGCTTTAAGTCGTGCGAAATCATCAAAAGTCAAAGCGTGGGCTTCCACACCTGGTGCAACTTCAGGCGATGCTCCTTGGTATTCTTGGGTGGCTGTGATCGCACCAGTCTTACTCGTTGTGTTTGCTGAGTTTCCTATTATTCCTGCATTTATTCTGGCAGCTTTGTACGCCTTACTGACTTGTGGAAAATTAAAAGGTGGCTTCGTAAATATTTGCCGCATGTTAGCTAAACAATTTGCAGATGGTGCTGTCGATGTTGCACCCCTGGTAGGTTTCTTATTAGTACTGGCTATGTTTAATTCAGCTGCAAGTCTCGCGGTTCCTTTCTTTGAACCAATCGTTGGCGGTCTTGTTCCTCATAGTACCGTGGCTCTTGCGATCTTATTTGCCATCTTAGCACCCCTTGGTTTCTTCCGCGGTCCTTTGAACTTAGTCGGATCAGGAGGCGCAGTAGCGGCAGTGATCTTAGCCGCCACAAATTGGGATCTGGCATTCATTTTTCCACTTTTCGCTGTGGTCACGATCGCTCCTCAGCATTTGGATATTACTCAGTCATGGGTAGCATGGGGGCTAGGACATCATAAAGTTGGTTCGAAAGATTTCATGAAGTTTTCGATACCAGCTGGGTGGCTTTCTAGTGCGATCCTGTGTATCATTGCGCTCATTTTGTTCGGATTGAATAACTAGTCGATGAAAAAACGTAGCTGATCAATAAATCATGCAACTATGGATGTAGGAGGAAAGTGGAAATGAGTGAATTAAGAAAAGTTAGAATGGGGATCGATGTAGGCGGTACCCATACAAAAGCTGTCGCTATCGATAATCTGACTCACGAGATCATAGGAAAATCCAGCGTGAAGACCACCCATGATCATGAACGGGGGGTAGCTGCTGGCGTTGTCGAGAGTTTTCAAAATTGTATGAAAGAAAATGATATTGACCCAAAAAGTGTGATTTTTGTTGCTCATTCAACCACCCAAGCCACGAACGCTTTGATTGAAGGGGATGTGGCTGACATTGGTGTTTTCGGTATGGCTCGGGGTGGTTTCGAAGGGTTTCTGGCAAAGCGTCAATTAAAAATTGCCGATATCGTCCTAGGGAATCAGCGATCCATTAAGATCATCAATGCCTTCTCAAAACTCAAAGGAATGAATAAAGCGAGTGTGGAAGAGATGATCGATGATCTAGTGAGGCAAGGATCAGAAGTGATCGTCGCTAGTATGGCTTTTGGAGTAGATAACAATGATGCTGAGAATCTAGTGATGGAAGTTTGTACAGAAAAAGGAATTCCCTGTACCGTTGCTTCGGATATTACGAAACTTTACGGATTGACCAGAAGAACACGAACGGCCACTATCAATGCAAGTATTTTACCTAAAATGTTATCTGTCGCAAATTCAACGGAAGTCTCTGTGAAGGAGTCGGGAGTAGATGTACCCTTAATGATCATGCGCGGCGATGGTGGGGTTATGGAAATTGCTGAGATGAAAAAGCGACCAGTTCTGACTATGCTCTCGGGTCCAGCAGCTTCAGTAATGGGTTCACTGATGTATTTACGAGCATCAAATGGTGTGTATTTTGAAGTAGGCGGCACAACCACCAATATCGGTGTCATTAAAAACGGACGGCCAGCGATCGACTATTCTGTCGTTGGCGGACATGAAACATACATTTCCAGTTTGGATGTTCGGATCACGGGTTGTGCAGGGGGTTCCATGATTCGAGCAACTGCTAATGGAGTGGTAGATGTAGGACCTCGTTCTGCTCATATTGCCGGTCTGGACTACGCAGTCTACTCTGATCCAACCAATTGGACAGGAGGAGAGGTGGAATTCTTTAGTCCGAAAGAAGGAGATCCTGCGGATTATGTTGCAATCAAATTTGATAATGGTGAACGGGTAACTATCACCAATTCGTGTGCAGCGAATGTGTTGGGCTTGATCAAACCGGAACATTTTTCTTATGGGAATATCGAAGCGGCTCGAAAAGCGATGGGCGTATTAGCGGATTATTGTGACACGACGATCGAAGATATTGCGACACAAATCATGGAGCGTTCTTATGCAAAATTAGAGCCAGTGATTTTGTCTTTAGCAGAAAAATACAAATTAGAAAAAAGCCAAATTTCATTAGTAGGAGTTGGTGGCGGCGCTTCGTCATTAATTATCTACTTGTCAGAAAAAATGGGCGTAAAATATTCGATTCCGGAGAACGCTGAGGTGATTTCCTCAATTGGCGTCGCCCTAGCGATGGTGCGAGATGTCGTTGAACGGATCATTCCTTCCCCTTCGAAAGAAGACTTGCGATCAATCAAAACAGAGGCTATCAATAAAGCCATTGAGAGTGGGGCTACCCCAGAAAGTGTGGAAGTCTTTATCGAAATCGATCCTCAAACGTCTAAAGTCACAGCCATTGCGACTGGTTCCACCGAAGTCAAGACGACGGATCTTTTAGCAGAGGCAACCGTCGAGGAAGCCCAAGAATTAGCAGCAGGCGATTTGGGGCTACCTACCAACGAAATTGATCTTTTAGAGAAAAGCTCGCATTTTTATGTGTTTGGAACCCGTGTTTCTTCAGGAGACAATCCGGCAATTCGAATCCTTGATAAAAAAGGCTTTATTAAAGTACAACGAGCTTCAGGGAAGGTCATCAAAACCACCGCGGAGAATTATGTGCAAGCAGTCGAGCAACTGTGGGATGACTTGGCGATCTATCAGACAGAAGTGATTTTGCGTCCAGATTTCTATATTTGTGCCGGACCACGGGTGATGGATTTTTCAGTAAACGATTTGGAGGCATTGATGTTGTTGATCGATATCGAAATGTCGACTTTAGATCCAAATGAAGAAGTGATGGTTCTGGCGGCGAATTCCCTATGATCAAGCAGAGGTTTTTCTTAAAACAGCAACATACGGTTGATCTGACATTATTAGAAACGTGGTATGAACAGCTCATGCCCATCAACGAATTTAGTTGGGGAGTATTTGAGTTTACCCGCGAGATGCTGCGTAATAAAGTGAGTGAAGAGGAAAAAAACGAAATCATTGAAGAAGCCATTTTATGTGGGAGAACATGGGCGCAAAAAATACTCGACCAGTTTGATTTAAAAAAACAGGAAAAGGCAGATCGTGCCTGGTACTTGGCGAATAAGCTTGGTTTAACGATTACGGAAAGATCTGGAAAACCGACGAAGTTTCGTATGGTCTTTGCGCAGTTTATCATGGAGCGCTCCATTGAATTGATCACTGAACCCATTGCTGCTTACACCGAGCTGACTCGATCTTCGGAAATATTGCCTAAACCAGAAGTTATCCGAGGAGTCTTGATCGCCCATGAAATTTTTCACTATTTAGAAGAGCAACATGGGGCAACGATGTACCATATCACCAAAACGATTCCACTGTGGCGCTTTTTTTCCTACGAGCATCGTTCAACGGTTGGTTGTGCTTCGGAAATTGCGGCGATGGCCTTTGCAAAAGAACTGTGTGAGACAGACTTTGTGCCTCAAATGTTAGATATTTTGCTTTCTTATCCGTTGGAAGTCGACTTTTCAAAAAGTATATATGAAGTCGTGCAGCAAGAAATGCGCCACATTGAAGCAATGGGCTAGTTCTTTGAAAATCGCTCACTTAGCGGCTTCTTTACGATCCGTCACTATTGAGATAGGACAGTCCATGTCGAACGAAATCGGTCCTTGTTCATTTTTCAAGGGTTCCATGATATAATTGACCAACAGCAAAAAGCAAGGCGTGGATTGAATGGCAAATGAGAAAATCACCATTAAGATGGTGTCAGAAAAAGCAAATGTTTCAAAAACCACCGTTTCTAGATATTTGAATGGCAAATATGAATTTATGTCAGCAGAGACAAAAAAGCGCATCGAAGAAGTGATCGAAGAGCTTGAATACCGTCCAAATGCGCTAGCACAGGGGTTGAAAAACAATAAAACAGGATTGATCGGCATCGTTGTCACCAATATCATGATCCCGGAAGTAGCAGCTTTAGTTCGAGGCGTCAATGATTATTGTATACGAAAATCTTTTCAGGTGATTCTTGTTGAAACCGATCACAAAAATATTTCTCAGCAGGATCAAATTCAAGCGTTGATCGACCGTCAAGTGGAAGGGTTGATTCTGTCGTCGAATCAGGACGAAGCATTCGTGAAAAGCTTGACTGAGCAAAAGGTCAAGATCGTGCTGGCTGATTCCATGATCGAAGAATTGATGATTGATACAGTCATCGTTGATAATGAAAAAGCGACGGCCGAGATGATTCAACGTATTTATTCAGAAGGCTTTGATCGTGTCGCTTACTTTACACCACCGATCACAACGCCTAGTCGGAAGAAAAAGCTCGCTCTTTTTCTGGAAAGTTCTAAAATCGCAGTCAGAAATCCTGAACAACTAGCATTTGAGATCGAAGAAACACAAGCGGCATTTAACGCGTGTAAGGAATCACTAAACGAATTGTTGAAAAAAAATCAAGGCTATCGTTTAGCAATATTAGCTGAAAACAGTGAGTTGATGTTTGCATTGATCCATGTGATCTATAGCTTGGGCTTACGGATTCCAGAAGATGTTGCGATCGGGGGCTATGATGATTTAGGCTGGAACAAACTTTATCATCATGAAATGTCTGTGATTGAAAAACCGTCGTATGAGATTGGTTCGCAAGCTGCTGAACTTTTAGTCAAGCGGATCTCAAAAGGGAAAATGCAGTATAAACCAAAGGTGATCGAAGTACAGCCAAAAATCAAAATGAATGGTTCGACACAAGTGAGTGACAATAGTTTTGATAAGATCGTTATCCGTATGAACCAAGAAAACCAGCCCTACATCAAAAAAAATTATCGTAAACAAGATGATTAGGTTTTTTTGAAAAACAAGAAACAAATGACACCATAGCCGGCTCCCCAAAGATTAGACTGATCAGTCAAGTCTTTGGGGAGCGTTTTTTCGTTCGCTAAGGGTTTTGTCTTTATCTAAGATAAGAACGAATAAAAATTGATCGCTCGTGTATTTAAGAAACGATCAATAGATTCGTATTAGGTGTCAGTAAAAATAACGAACAACGATTGACAGCGCTTTCTACCTTTGCTATGATAAAGATAATAAAACTGGTTCTAATGGATAGTGATTGTTGATTTTTAACAAGCTAAACCTGATGAAGCTGCGGTATTTGCGCTGCTTTCATGAGGTTTTTTCTGTGTTGACTGTTGGCTCAGCAATAAAGACAAGCAATGAACCATATCCGCAATGATAAAGTAAGTGGGGGTAGGACATGAAAATCAGTAAAGTGTTAAACAATAATGTTGTGATCACTACCGATCAAAGTCAAAACGAGATTATTGTTATGGGGCGGGGGATTGCATTTAAGAAAAAAGTGGGAGATGAAATTTCTTCAGAAACGGTCGATAAAGTGTATCGCTTAGAAAATCAGACGATCTTATCTCAATTTCAAGAGCTGCTTGCTGACTTACCACTGGAATATCTTGAATTATCCAATGAGATCATTGAGTATGCTCGGCGAGAATTGTCATCCCCAATCAATGATTCCATTTACATCTCGTTGACGGATCACATGCACTGTGCCATTGAACGATCGAAAAAAGGAATGACGGTCAAAAATGTCTTATTGTGGGATATCAAGCGTTTTTTCCCCGATGAGTACCAAATAGGCTGCAAAACAGTAGAGAAAATCAAAGAACATTACGGGATTCAGCTGCCAGATGACGAAGCTGGCTTTATTGCTCTGCATCTCGTCAATGCGCAAACTGAGAATGGTGACCAAGGCAATATTGCTGAACTAACCCAAACGATGCAAGACATCATAAACATTGTTAAATATTTTTTCAAAACAACCTTTGATGAAGAGTCCGTTTATTTTTATCGCTTCACTACGCATTTGAAATTTTTTGTTTCAAGAATGCAAAACCATACTACTCATGTGGATGAAACCGATGAAGATCTTTTGGCTATGGTCAAAGTGAAGTATCGAAATGCGTATCAATGCGTGCAAAAAATCGCTGAGCTATTAGAAAATCAGTATCAGTATCAAATGTCCAGTGACGAAAGTTTGTATTTAACGATTCATATTGCCAGACTTGTGCAAAAAAATCGTTGATTGAAAAAAAACAAGAAAGGAGAAGGATTTTTTGATTCATGAGAAGGTGTCGAAAAAGAAGAATTTCTTCGCAATGATTCTTATCAAACATCAGCTTCAAGACATCTGACCATGCAGCAAGAAATCAAAATAAGAAAACATTTTGGATAGTGACATTCAGTTGGCTAAACCTTCAATACAAAAAAATTGGAGGAATCAAAAATGGGAAAATATCGTGAATTAGCAGAAAAAATCGTAGCAAATGTCGGTGGAAAAGAGAACATCAATAGCTTGACGCATTGTATCACACGCCTGCGTTTTAAATTAAAGGATGAAGGCGTCGCAAATGATGAAGTCTTAAAGAACATGGATGGGGTAGTGACGGTCATGAAGAGTGGCGGTCAATACCAGGTGGTTATCGGAAACCATGTGCCAGATGTCTATGCAGAAGTGATCGATGTTGCAGGAATCAGTGGTGATGCTGAAGAAACAGCTTCAGGTGGCAACTTGTTTGATCGTTTGATCGATATTTTGAGCGGCTGCTTCCAACCCTTCTTGGGGGCTTTGTGTGCGGCGGGGATGATCAAAGGACTAAACGCACTGTTGCTTTTTATTGGTACAACAGGCTTGATCGATTATACAACGACGACAGGTACCTATGTGATGTTCAATGCGATCGGCGATTCGATCTTCATGTTTATGCCAGTGATTTTAGGGTATACGTCAGCGAAAAAGTTTCGCTTAAATCCAATGGTGGGAATCGTGATCGGGTCAGCGCTTTGTTACCCAACGATTCAAGGATCTGCTTTGCAAGCCGCATTTCTTGCAGGCGCTGGCGAGGGAGCTGCTGCACCGTATAGCTTGTTAGGCTTGCCAGCATACGAAACGTTCTTAGGGATTCCGTGGGTTGGCGCAACGTATACTAGCAGTGTGGTGCCGGTCATCTTTATCATTGCCTTTGCTGCGCAAGTTCAAAAATTTGCGAAAAAAATCATTCCGTCTGTTGTCCAAACGTTCTTAGTGCCTTTCTTGGTTTTATTGATTGCATTGCCAATTGGTTTTTTGGTGATTGGACCTGTGATCAGTATGTTGACGGATCTTTTGAGCTCGGGATTTGAAGCGTTGATGGACTTCTCTCCAGCGATTTATGGTTTGTTATTAGGCTTCTTCTGGCAAGTCTTGGTTATTTTCGGCTTGCATTGGTCAGTTGTTCCGCTACACATTATGCAAGTGACACAACTAGGCTACAGTCAGATTTTAGTAGCATCATTTGGTGCCAGCTTTGCTCAAACAGCAGTTGTGATGGCGATGTACTTTAAACTGAAAGATAAGAAACTAAAAGCTCTATGTCCACCAGCCATTATTTCAGGACTTTTTGGTGTAACAGAACCAGCAATTTATGGGATCACGTTACCGAAAAAAATGCCGTTCTTCTTTTCAATGATTGGTGGTGCGGTCGCAGGTGCCTTCTTGATGATCAATGGTACAACGAGCTACACCTCTGGTGGGTTAGGGGTCTTTGGCATTTTCAACTATATCACTCCAGAAGGCGACGCTAGTGGCATGTGGTTCTCTGTCTTCGGAATCTTGATCGCTGCAGCGATTGGCTTTGGTTTGACGATGGCTTTCTGGAAAGATGATGCAGTGGAAGAAGAAATTGCAGAAGGACAACCAGCGATGACCGTTCGGAAAGAAGTGATCACTTCTCCAGTGGAAGGAACCATCGCACCATTGAGCAGCGCAAAAGATGAAGCCTTTGCTCAAGGAGTGCTAGGAAAAGGCATCTTGATCCACCCTTCAAAAGGTGAAGTTGTGGCTCCTTTTGATGGCACAGTAATGACCTTGTTCCCAACGAAACATGCCATTGGCTTGATTTCTGATAACGGCTTAGAGCTATTGATTCATATTGGTTTGGATACGGTTCAGTTAAATGGCGAATTCTTTGAAGCGCATGTGAAGCAAGGAGATAAAGTCACTCGTGGACAAAAACTGATCAGCTTTGATAAAGATGCATTGATCAAAGCTGGATTCAATATTGAGACGCCAGTATTAGTTACCAACTCCGCCGATTATTTGGATATCATCGAGTCTGACAAACGAGAAGTTGGCTGTTCCGATGATTTGATCACGGCTTTAGTTTAGAAAATGTTTACCTACAAAACAGCTATATAGAGATAAAAGCGATCGGTCGTGAAGGCGCGATCGCTTTTTGACAGTCATTTAATTGGGAAATAGTGAGTCCTTATAATGAAGGTTTTTATCATAGGTTGGTTCAGCGATTATCGTTGATGAAGTGGGGCGCTTATCATACGCCATCCCAATATCGATCAAATGCTGCAGATTTTTCTCATAATGTTCCGAAAAGACGACTGCATACAACAAATCTAGCAAGTAGCAAACCGAGGTATTGATCGTAAAATTCGCAATCTTTGAATACAGCCTTTCTCTTGTTGTGATATTTAAGACACAATCGCTTAATTTCGCTAACGCATTCTCACCAATACTAGTCATCCCAATGATGGAGACTTGCCGTTCGGCAAGGATCTTACCGATTTCTTTAACCATTTTGTTTTCACCTGTGTAAGAAATCAAGATTGCGGTCGTATCGGAGGTACAGTTGGATGCCTCATAGGCACTTTCGCCGAAGGTATCGCAGACGTGGATACTTTTTCCTAAACGCCGCATCTTCAAAACAAAGTCTTGAGAAATCAAGGTGTTGGCATTGCTGGCGAAAATCCTGATATGGTTGGCATTGAGCAACGATTGTTTCGCTTTTTGTAATTCATCATGATGGATCAAGGAAAGCGTATCTTCGATCGTTGTTTGTTCAAGCTTTGCCAACTTTTTGGCGATGGTCATAATACCGTCATGGGAAGAGAAGGGAAAGTTCGCATCCACATCGGTAAAATGGCTGCTCATATAAGTTTGCTCTTCCACAAAGGCCGTTTTTAAGTCGAGCCAACCATTGAAGCCTAATTTTTTGGCGATCCGAATAGAAGTAGAAGGATGAACATAGGTTTTTTCAGATAATTCCTTGATGGTTTGATCCGCCATCGCGGTCGGATTGGCTAATAAATAATCAATCAACGATCGTTCGGCGGGTGCTAGTTTGATTTGGCGCATTTTTTCTTGTAACAACATGGTATACATGCTCCTTTTTACATTTTTTTATGATTATTTGTAAATGGTTTTTACAGAAATTCGTTTTTACTCAGTACCTAGCGAATCGTTTACATCCTAATTATTCCTTATTTGATGCTCTTTGTAAATCTTTTTTACAAAACACCTGCAAGAAGAAGCGAGATTTGCAAACGCTTTTTCTAAATATGCTATTTACATTGAATCAAATGTTTTTATGAATGATAATAAGAATGTAAATAAAATAGCAAAGGAGCAATACAATGACAAAAGGAATTAAAATTGCAACCATTGGTGGCGGCAGCAGCTATACCCCGGAGTTAATGGAAGGCTTTATCAAACGCTATGAAGAATTGCCGATTCGTGAGATTTGGCTAGTAGATATCGAAGCAGGAAAAGAAAAATTAGCAATCGTTGGTGCGATGGCACAACGGATGTGGGATGCGTCACCCTACGATGTAAAAATCCACATGACATTGGATCGAGAAGAAGCGTTAAAAGATGCTGATTTCGTTACGACTCAATTCCGAGTAGGATTGCTGAATGCCCGTATCAAAGATGAACGAATTCCTGCCTATTACGGCATGATTGGTCAAGAAACCAACGGCCCTGGTGGTATGTTCAAAGCGTTTCGTACGGTTCCAATCATTCTTGAAATCGTTGAAGACATGAAACGCTTGTGTCCCGATGCCTGGTTGATCAACTTTGCGAATCCAAGCGGTATGGTGACTGAAGCAATCGTGCGTTACGGAAAATGGGACAAAGTCATCGGGTTGTGTAACGTGCCTGTCATGGCAACGATGGTTGAACCTGCGTTGCTTGGCAAAGAACCTGACGAATTGATTTACAAATTTGCAGGATTGAACCACTTCCACTGGCACAAAGTTACCGACTCACACGGCAATGACGTTACGATGGACATTATTGATAAAATGTATGAAGAAGACAATGGCTTACCGAAGAATATCTTTGATGTACCATTTTACAAAGAACAGCTGGAACAAATGAAGATGATTCCTTGCGGGTATCACCGTTATTACTATCGTCAAGAAGAAATGTTGGATCATGCAATCGAAGAGTACAAGACTGTCGGTACACGCGCACAGCAAGTGAAACAAACCGAAGCCGAATTGTTTGAGTTGTACAAAGATCCTGAATTGGATCATAAACCTGAACAGCTGCAAAAACGTGGTGGTGCTTACTACTCAGATGCAGCGTGTGAAACGATTGCTTCCATTTATGCTAATAAAAATACCCAAATCGTCGTTTCAACCAAAAATGAAGGCGCCGTTCCAGATCTTCCTGCCGATTGCGTAGTCGAAGTAACAGCTTACGTTGGCGGACAAGGGGCTAGAAATGTAGCCTTTGGTGAGTTACCGACAGCTGAAAAAGGTTGGTTACAGGTAATGAAAGCAATGGAATTATTAACGATCGAAGCAGCTGTGACGGGGGATTACAACATCGCATTACAAGCCTTCACCATCAACCCATTGGTTCCATCAGGTGATACGGCAAAACGTGTCATGGACGAACTGTTTATTGCCCACAAAGATCACTTGCCTAAATTTAAGGAAACGATCGCACGTCTTGAAAAAGAAGGCGTAGAAGTACAAGATGAAGTAGCCCGCGAACTTGATCGCGAACTAGTTAAATAAAGAGAAAGTAGGAAAGAAACATGGCATTTAGAAAAGACTTTTTATGGGGCGGCGCAACAGCTGCCAATCAATGTGAAGGAGGCTACCAAGAAGGCGGACGCGGCTTGGCAAACGTTGACGTGGTACCGATTGGCAAAGATCGTTTTCCAGTCATTACTGGTCAAATGAAAATGTTCGATTTTGATGACGAACATTTCTACCCAGCAAAAGAAGCGATCGATATGTATCATCGCTACAAAGAAGACATCGCGCTATTTGGCGAAATGGGCTTTAAAACCTACCGTTTGTCGATCGCTTGGAGTCGGATTTTCCCTAAAGGGGATGAAACAGAACCAAATGAAGACGGCTTGAAGTTCTATGAAGATCTTTTCAAAGAATGCCACAAATATGGGATCGAACCATTAGTAACGATCACTCACTTTGATTGCCCAATGCATTTAGTTGAAAAATACGGGGCATGGCGTTCTCGTGAATTGGTCGGATTCTATGAAAACTTGTGTAACGTGATTTTCAACCGTTACAAAGGATTAGTAAAATACTGGTTGACCTTCAACGAAATCAACATGATTCTCCATGCGCCATTTATGGGAGCAGGTCTTTACTTTGAAGAAGGCGATAACGTTGAGCAAGTGAAATACCAAGCGGCTCACCATGAGCTATTGGCCTCTGCGATCGCAACGAAAATCGCTCATGAAGTCGATCCTGAGAACAAAGTAGGCTGTATGTTAGCTGCTGGCGCATACTATCCATATACAAGCAAACCAGAAGATGTCTGGGAATCACGCAAAGCAGATCGCGAAAACTATTTCTTTATTGATGTTCAATCACGTGGGGAATATCCACAATATGCGCTGAAAGAAATGGAACGTAATGGGATCGAAATCAAAATGGAAGAAGGCGACCTTGAGCTGTTGAAAGCTCACACCGTAGACTTTATTTCCTTCTCTTACTATTCTTCCCGCGTATCAACCACGGACGCTGAATTATTAGAACAAACAGCTGGCAATATTTTTGCCTCTGTGAAAAACCCATACTTGGAAGCAAGTGAGTGGGGGTGGCAGATTGATCCACTTGGTTTGCGCATCACAATGAATGACATTTATGATCGCTACCAAAAACCATTGTTTATCGTTGAAAACGGCTTAGGAGCTGTGGATACACCAGATGCAGATGGCTATGTGGAAGATGACTACCGGATCCAATACTTGGCAGAGCATATTCAAGCAATGAAAGATGCGGTTGAACAAGATGGTGTCGACTTATTGGGTTACACGACTTGGGGTTGTATCGATTTAGTTTCAGCTGGAACAGGTGAAATGAAAAAACGCTATGGTTTCATTTATGTGGACCGTGACAATGAAGGAAATGGCACCTTGAAACGAACAAAGAAAAAATCATTTGATTGGTACAAACAAGTGATTGCTTCAAACGGTGAAGATTTATCGAATAACTAATTGTAAGAAGCTGCAGTTGATCCCTTAGAGAAATCTAAGTAGATCGACTGCAGTTTTTTTAAAGTCTTTTTAAAAACTATTGAAACGAATGATTTGTATAAGTAGAAATGGCTGTTCAGAGATTATTGATAACCGACAATGAAAATGCTGTAAAAGGCTTGCGTTGCAGCAATTACAAAAAAAGGCGACCTTAAGCATGACATGTTTTGTCCTTAAGGTCGCCTTTATCCATTTTTTAAAGAACTTTTTCAATTTCTGGAATCATTTTTTGAGGATTGGTTTGTGGAGCAAAACGCTCCACGACTTTACCTTGGCGGTCCACCAAGAATTTCGTGAAATTCCATTTAATGGCTTTGCCTAATGTACCCGGTGCTTCTGCTTCCAAATAGCGAAACAAGGGATCTGCGTCTTTGCCATTGATCACCGTTAACTTGTGCATCGGAAAATCAACACCATAGGTGGTTCGGCAAGCGGCTGCGGCTTCTTCGGCTGAGTCGACTTCTTGTTTGAACTGGTCAGAAGGAAACCCTAGAACGACCAACCCTTGGTCTTTATAGGTTTCATAAAGACTTTGTAATTCTTTGAACTGCGGGCTCAACCCGCACTTTGTAGCTGTATTGACGATCACCAGCGGTTGACCTTCGTAGTTTGCTAGCGAATAAGTTTCGCCGTTTTCTAATGTTGCTTGGTAGTCATAGATTGACATAGCAAACGCTCCTTTTAATGTAAATCATAGTCGATAGTTTCTGAGATAAGTATAGAGCAAAGTCTTCAAAAAAACCAAGCAAACTTCTTGGCGCATTTTATTTCTTATAAAAAACAAAAAATCCAGCGGCCGTTGGGACCACTGGACTCTTATTATGCTTCTGGTAAGACTTCTGGTTCTGCTTCTTGTGGATGAACGACAGATTTAGTTTTCCATACCCCAGAATGCCAGCGATAGATCATTAAGACGCTGCGCAATGCTTCGTCAATGGCATAAGCGATCCAAACGCCGATCAAGCCAAATTTAAAGACGATGGCCAGTGAGTAGGAAAACGGTAAGCTGATGACCCATAGAACAATTAGGCTGCAGATCAATGGGAACTTCACGTCACCACTTGCATTTAATGAACCAACTAGGATCATATTGACTGCACGCGCTGTTTCTAAGACGATCTCTACTAAAAAGACACCTTTAGCAATCTCGATTACTTCGGTATTGGAAGTAAAGATCCCCATGATCGGTTCAATAAATAGATAGGTCAATAAGCAGATCGTTACCGAGGCGATGATCCCGATCACCATCGTGCGCATGCCTCGCTGATGCGCACGATCGAATTCACCCGCACCGACATTGCGGCCAATCATGATTTGGTTTCCTTGACTTAATGCGGAGGCGATCAAATAAACAAATTGGGTGATAGCTGTTACGTAAGATTTTGCAATCAAGACACTTGCGCCAAGTTGAGCCACGATCATCGTCACCACGACTTGCGCTCCTTGATAGGAAAGAGACTCGCCAGAAGAAGGCAATCCGTAAGTCAAAATGTTTTTCATCACGCCCCAAGAGACATTCGAGAAACGGGCAGATAAAACAGAAAAATTCACATGTTTCTTCAGCAACATGGCGGCAATTAGTAAACCGATCGAATTACCAAAGACGCTAGAAAATGCCAATCCAGTCACACCGAAATTCGGTAAACCAAAGGGGCTGTATAAGACAAAGTAATTGCCAATGACGGCTAGGATACTAGCAAACATCGGTACCAATAACGCAGGTTTTGTGAAACTGTGGCTACGCATGACAGCAATTATGACCGCCGTGATCGATGAAAGGAACAGACTTCCGCCATACACTTGTAAGTATCCATGACCTAAAGCAACTAATTCAGCATCTAAGCCCATGAATCGCAAAAGGTAGGTTGAGCCGAAAAGAAACATCAAGCTGATCAAAATCCCGATGAACAATGACCCAAAAAGAGCGGTATTGATGACTTTCGGTATCTGGTCGCGTTTTTTCGCACCAATCAATTGTGCGATAATGATCTGAGTACCCACGGTGATGAAACCGTAAATAAAGACCGTTAAATTCAATAGTTGATTGGCAGCACTGACGGCCGCTACTGCTGGCTCGGAATAATGAGAAATCATCCAAACGTTGACATTCCCAATAACGACCCGCAAAAATAGCTCAACAAAAATCGGCCAGCTGAGAAAAATCAGTTCACGGTCTGATTTTCCTAAAAGTTTTTTCTTATTCAATTGTAAGGACTCCTTATTTTCTATATAATAGACGTATCGTGAAAATTTTACAAAAATTGAAAAGAAAGTCAATGTAATTTTCAAAAGTAAAAGCAGGAATATCTTATTATTTTTTGTAAGCAGATGAGTTGAAAGAATTTGCTTTTGAAAGTAAAGTATGGGTAGTCCAAATTGGAGGGGAATATATGTATGATGTAATTATCATCGGCGCAGGCCCTGCGGGGATGACAGCAGCGCTTTATGCGTCAAGATCGAATTTATCAGTACTAATGATTGAACGAGGAGCACCTGGCGGACAAATGAACAATACGGCTGAGGTTGAAAACTATCCTGGCTTCGAATCAATATTAGGCCCTGAACTAGCATTTAAAATGTATGAAGGTGCCATTAAATTTGGTGTTGAAAATGCCTATGGGATCGTTCAAAGCATCACGGATCAAGGTGAGTTCAAAGAAGTTGCCACCGAAGACAAAACCTATCAAGGGAAAACAGTCATCATTGCCACAGGATGTGTACATAGAAAGTTAGGCGTTAAAGGCGAAGAAGAATTCGCAGGACGCGGAGTTTCATACTGTGCGGTTTGTGACGGTGCCTTTTTCCGTAACAAACGCTTGATCGTTGTTGGTGGAGGCGACTCAGCAGTCGAAGAAGCTATCTACTTAACGCAATTTGCTTCTGAAGTAACGATCGTTCACCGTCGTGATGAATTACGAGCACAAAAAATCATCCAAGACCGCGCATTAGCCAACGAGAAAATCTCTTTTATTTGGGATTCTGTTGTGGAAGAAATCAAAGGCAATGAGATGGTCGTAACTGGCGTGCAAATCAGAAACGTAAAAACGGATGAAGTGACAGAAGAAGCTGCTGGCGGTGTCTTTATCTATGTTGGTTTAGATCCGTTGACAGAACCATTCAAAGCTAGCGGTATCACGAATGATGCTGGCTGGATCTTAACAAATGATCAGATGGAAACTTCAATTCCTGGTGTTTACGCGATTGGCGATGTTCGTGAAAAAGGCTTGCGTCAAATCACAACGGCAGTCGGCGATGGCAGTATTGCTGGTCAACAAGTGTTTGATTTTATTGAAACACAAAAGGATGCTCAATTAACAAAATAATCTAATGGAATTAGCTGTTATTTTTAAAGTGTCAATCACTTTTGATAGCAGCTTTTTTTATTTTTCGTTTGGTTATTCTTTGAGAAATCTGTAAGTAGTGTTATACTAATTTTAGAGCATTTTAACGGAAAAAGGAGAGGTTATTTTATGGCATGGGAACAAACATTTAATCAATGGAAAAACAGTGAACACTTAGATCCACAATTAAAAGAACAATTGACCGCATTAGAAGCAGATCCTGCGATGTTAGAAGACGCTTTTTATATGCCTTTGGAATTTGGGACTGCTGGCATGCGAGGGATTTTAGGACCTGGTATCAATCGGATGAACATTTATACGATTCGTCAAGCAACGGAAGGCTTGGCTCGCTTTATGGATACACAAGATCCCGAAACAAGACGTCGTGGCGTAGCGATTGCCTATGATTCCCGTCATTTTTCACCTGAGTTCGCGATGGAAGCAGCAAAAACATTGGCAAAACATGATATTCCAGCCTTTGTCTTTGAAAGCTTACGTCCGACGCCAGAATTATCTTTTGCTGTGCGTTACTTAAAAACCTTTACTGGAATCATGATCACTGCTTCTCACAATCCAGCCGAATACAATGGCTACAAAGTATATGGGGAAGATGGTGGGCAAATGCCACCAGCAGATGCGGATGCATTGACAAAATTTGTTCGGGAAATTGAAAATCCGTTGGAGATCCCTGTATTAAGTGAAGAAGAAGCCAAAAACAGCGGCTTGATCTCTATTATTGGCGAAGAAATCGATACTGCCTATCTGAAAGAAATCAAAGAAGTCACGATTGATCAAGAATTGATCGATACGGTGGGCAAAGAGTTGAAACTTGTCTATACACCACTTCACGGAACAGGGCGGATGCTTGGCGAGAAAGCGTTGAAACAAGCAGGTTTCCAACAATTCATTATTGAACCCTCTCAAGCGGTTGCTGATCCAAACTTCAGCACAGTAAAATCACCGAATCCAGAAGAGCACTCTGCCTTTGAATATGCGATTGCTTTAGGAGAAAAAGAAGGTGCTGACCTATTGATCGCAACAGATCCAGATGCCGATCGCTTAGGGGCTGCAGTAAGAATGCCAGATGGCAACTACCAAGTCTTGACAGGTAACCAGTTAGGTGCATTGATGATCCGTTACATTTTAGAAGCCCATAAAACAGCTGGAACATTGCCAGAAAATGCAGCAGTCTTAAAATCGATCGTTTCTAGTGAATTGCCAACAGCGATCGCTAAATCCTACGATGTTGATATGATCAATGTTTTAACTGGCTTTAAATTTATTGCCGAAAAAATCCAACAATTTGAAACAGACCATTCTCAAACTTTCATGTTTGGCTTTGAAGAAAGCTATGGCTACTTAGTTAAACCATTCGTACGTGACAAGGACGCGATCCAAGCGCTCGTTTTATTAGCAGAAGTGGCTGCTTTTTACAAACAATCAGACAAAACATTGTATGATGGTCTGCAAGATATTTTTGAAGAGTACGGCTACTATGCAGAAAAAACGATTTCTGTAACGATGAGCGGCATGGAAGGGGCAACTAAGATTGCTGCCTTGATGAAGACTTTCCGTGAAAAAGCACCTTCTGTCTTCGCAGGAACCCCTGTCGTGCAAACAGAAGACTTTAAATTGTTGACTCGTGTAGGCTTAGATGGTCACCAACAAAAAATGACCACACCGCCTTCTGATGTTTTGAAATACACCTTGGAAGATGAAAGCTGGATTGCTGTTCGTCCTTCTGGGACCGAACCAAAAATCAAGTTTTATATTGGTGTAAAAGGCGAAACGGCAGAAGCAGCAGAACAAAAAATTGCTGATCTGCAAGCAGCGATCGAAGAAATCACAGGTGAATAAAGTCATCTGATGTCTTCATAATCAAAAAAATTGCAATTGACTGAATGATCCGAGTGGTAGAAAAAGAAGCGTTCGCTTCCCTCAGCAAACAGGTGTTGAGGGACCGAAGCTTCTAAAGGGAATTTTCTGACGCTTGGATCTATTCTTGTCTTTTAACTCGTTTCTTTTCCTTGATCGTCGAGCATTGATTGACAAGCTGTCTATCAAGGGCTAAAATGCAAAAGGAAATAAGAGAGGATGTGGCGCGATGACTACGCCGAAACTAGAAGAAATTCAGCAAGTAACACAGATTTTTAAAATGCTTAGTGATCCCACTAGACTAAAAATTTTGTTGTCTCTTCAAGAAGGAGAGCGCAATGTCACTTCGATTGCAGAACAAGTACATATGGAACAATCAGCAGTTTCTCATCAGCTGAAACTTTTGAAAGATAATCGGATCGTAAAGTCGGAAAGACAAGGAAAAACCATCCTTTATAGTCTTGATGACAAACATGTTGTGGATATTTTGCAAAAAACATTCGAACATATCCATCACCGTTAAAACTAGGGCGAGAATTTCTCAAAACTCCTAGTTTTTTCTTATTGTTTTTGGTATGCTAGTGGAAATATTAAAATTAGATGAACGGTTTTTAATAACGTTTTCAGTTAGGGGGCATTATGGGTAAGCAATTGAACATTGGATTATTAGGAATGGGTGTTGTCGGCAGCGGGGTATGCCAAGTGTTGGCAGAGCAAAAAGAAGCCATTCTGGCACGCACAGGAGTCAGTGTGCAAATCACGAAAGCATTAGCTTCGCCTTACGAGGATAAGTCTGCGTTAGCGGCTAAGTACGGGTTTGCGTTGACGAATGAGGCAAATGAGTTGTTTGAAGATGAGACCATCGACGTAATTGTGGAATTGATCGGGAAGATCGATCCGGCAAAAGCGTTTATTTCAGCTGCTTTAGAAAATAAGAAGCACGTTGTGACGGCAAACAAAGACTTGATTGCCACCCATGGACCTGAACTGCTGGCAATCGCTGAAAAAGTCGGGGTGTCTCTTTATTATGAAGCCAGCGTGGGTGGTGGCATTCCGATCTTGCGTACATTGAGCACCCACTATCTGCCTGATACCATCACAGGAATTTTTGGCATCGTCAATGGGACGACCAATTATATGCTGACGAAAATGACGGAAGATGGCATGACCTATGAAGATGCTTTGTCACAAGCCCAAGCAAAAGGTTTTGCCGAATCAGATCCTACTAATGATGTTGACGGTATCGATGCGGCCTATAAAATGGTGATCCTGACCAAATTTGCTTTTGGGAAAACGATCCATGTTGCTGATGTGGCAACAAAAGGCATCCGCGGCTTAGCTGTGGCAGATATTAAACAGGCACAAGCCTTTGGTTATGAGGTGAAGTTGATCGGTGCAGCACAAAAGACAGTTGACGGTTCCCTTACTGTGTCAGTTGGACCTGTATTAGTGCCGAAAAACCATGCGTTAGCGACGATCCAAAACGAGTTTAATGGCATTTTTATCGAGAGTGAAGGCATCGATCAATCAATGGTTTATGGACCAGGAGCAGGATCGCGACCGACGGCCACCAGCGTGGTAGCGGATTTGACCGTTTTAGCAAAAAATAAAAGCTTCGGGATCGTTGAACCTTTTCTAACTTTTGAAAAAGAAACAGCATTAGCATCTGTAGAAGAAGTTCCTAGCCGGCATTATGTGTCGTTCTCAAGTCAAGAGATCAAAGGGAACGCTCTTCCAGAATGGTTTGCGTTTGAGCAAACGGTGTTCAACGAAGCAGACCAACGAATAGCTGGAATCACCAATCCAATGAGCGAAAAAGAGCTAACAGAAAAACTCGCAACTTATACCGATGCACAAGACATACAAATAATGAAAGTGATGGAGGAATAAACATGTATCAAGGATTATTGCATCAATACAAGGAATATCTGCCAGTCAACGAAAATACACCAGCATTGTCGCTGGCTGAAGGCAACACACCGCTGATTCCCTTACCAAGCCTTTCCAAGGAATTAGGGATTCAATTGTATGGAAAATACGAAGGGCTGAATCCGACAGGCTCTTTTAAAGACCGAGGGATGGTCATGGCGGTGGCAAAAGCGGTGGAAGAAGGTGCCAAAGCAATCGTCTGTGCATCGACAGGAAATACCAGTGCGGCAGCAGCAGCTTATGCGACCAGAGCGGGGATCAAAGCTTACGTTGTTATTCCAGATGGCAAGATCGCTATGGGGAAATTGGCGCAAGCGATCGTTTATGGAGCCGACATCATTTCGATCCCAGGAAACTTTGATGAAGCGTTAAAAGCAGTACGAGATATTGCAGAAACCGAAGCCGTGGCGCTAGTAAACTCAGTCAATCCTTATCGTTTAGAAGGACAAAAAACAGCGGCCTTTGAAGTATGCGAACAATTAGGACAAGCACCGGATGTTCTTGCGATTCCTGTCGGTAATGCAGGGAATATCTCGGCATATTGGAAAGGGTTCAAAGAATGGCATGAGAAAAAAGGCACCGCGTTGCCAAGAATGCATGGGTTTGAAGCTGAAGGTGCTGCTGCGATCGTCCGTGGTGAAGTCATCGAACAACCAGAAACGATTGCTACAGCGATTCGGATCGGCAATCCAGCCAGCTGGCAGTTGGCAGAAGCCGCTCGTGATGAATCAAATGGACACATCGATGCAGTAACCGATGAGGAAATTTTGAATGCTTACCGTAAAATTGCTGCGCAAGATGGTGTGTTTATTGAACCAGGCTCAGCTGCCTCGCTAGCTGGTGTCATCCAGCACGTGAAAGCAGGGAAAATCAAACCAGGTGAGACTGTCGTTGCCGTCTTTACTGGAAATGGTCTGAAGGATCCTGATACAGCTATCAAAGCGACAGAAGTAACCATCAATAAGATGAGTGATTTAGAAGAAATGCGTCAGCATCTTCGTGAAGGAGTTGCCAATCTATGAAGATCCGCGTTCCTGCAACCAGTGCGAACTTAGGGCCTGGTTTTGATTCCTGCGGGATTGCCCTGTCAAAGTATTTGTTCATTGAAGTTTTAAAAGAAAACGATACGTGGGAAATCATCCATGAGCTAGGTTCAGAGATCCCAACGGATGAAACCAACTTGCTTTTGCGTGTGGCATTGAAATTAGCACCAAACATGAAGCCTTTGAAAATCCGAATGAGTTCGGACATTCCTTTGGCAAGAGGCTTAGGCAGCAGTTCCTCGGTGATCGTCGCCGGGATTGAACTAGCCAACCGCATGGCCCACATGAATCTGAGTGCAGCACAAAAGCTTGAGATCGCAACTGCCATCGAAGGGCATCCTGACAACGTTGGACCAGCGATTTATGGAGATTTTGCGGTTGCTGCTTACGACCATCAGCACAAGCATACGTATTTAGTCAAGCATCATTTTCCAGAGTGCGAGATCATTGCCTATATTCCTCATGAAGAACTGTTGACTGAAGCAAGTCGTCAAGTCTTGCCGCAGACCCTTTCGCACGAGCAAGCTGTCGAAGCCAGTGCGATCGCCAACGTGATGATCGCAGCGGTCATCAATGGCAATCTGCCTCTTGCAGGAAAATTGATGCAACAGGATCGTTTTCATGAAGCCTATCGGGAAAAGCTTGTGCCGCACTTGTCGACCATTCGCCAAATCTGCGAAGAAGAAGGCGGCTATGGCTGTTTCTTAAGCGGCGCAGGTCCTACGATCTTAGCGATCGTCCCAGAGGAACGGGCAGAACGAATCTCAAAACTTTTGCATGCCTTAGAGAGCAATGCGTATATCGAACAATTACAAATCGATCGTGAAGGGCTGCAAGTGTTCTAAAAGAGAATAATAAATGAGCCACAGACCAAAAATGGTGAGCAGAAGATTTTCTGCTCACCATTTTTCATTGCTTCATCGAGGTTAGTCTTTCGTTTCTGACGTGTAATAACTATGATCTTCTAAGTTTAATGCATTTAAAATCATAGAGGCGGTTTCTTCGATGGAAAGAGAAGCGACATTGATCACGACACAGCCTAGTTTTTCATACAGATCATTGGCAAACGTCAGCTCCGCTTTGATTTTTTCTATATCGGAATACGCAGAATCTGGGTTCAAGCCGTAGGAGCGCATCCGTTCTTTGCGAATACTGTTTAACACATTCGGATCGTTTGTTAGCCCGACGATTTTTTTCGGATCGATTTCCCAGAGCTGTTTTGGGATGTGGGCTTGCGGTACTAAAGGCAGGTTAGCAACTTTTAAATTTTTGTTTGCTAGAAATAGACTCAAAGGTGTTTTTGACGTCCGAGAAACCCCTAGTAACACGACATCTGCTTCCAAGAAGCCACGAGGGTCTTTCCCATCATCGTACATGACCGCAAATTCCATGGCTTTGATGCGTTTGAAATAATTTTCGTTCAAGTGGTGCAAAGCCCCTGGCTCTCGTGAAGGTGCTACGCCAGTTCGGCGTTCTACTTCACTTACTGGAGGGGTCAATACGTCGAAATGGTAAAGGTCAGCTTCTTCACAAAAATGATTCGTCAAATCCACAAGTTCTTCTTTGATCAAGGTATGAAGAATAATGGCGTTGTGTTTTTTTGCATCAGACAAAGCTTTGATCAAATGCTCTTTTGTGTGGATAAATGTGCGTCTAAAAAGGTTAAATTCGACGCTGGGGTATTGGGCCATTGTCGCTTGTGCAAGCTTCGATGCCGTTTCGCCGGCAGAGTCCGACAACACGAACATCGTCACTGCGGCACTGGTTTGCAATTTTTCTTGCAAGTCTGGTTGTTCAGGTTCAGTTGGCTTCATAAGAAAAATCCTCTCTTGCTTTTTTATTGATTTCATTATACCATACTTAAGATCGATAGAATCGGAATGATTTTGATTTATCAGGAGGGCCTACGATGAAAAATCAAACACTTATTGAGCATGCCATGACTACATTGAAAGAAAATGGCTTTAAATACACCAAAAAAAGAGAAGCGATCATCACCTATTTAGTGAAACGCAATCGCTATTTGCCAGCCAAGGAAATTCATGAATACATGTCAGAAAAGTATCCTGGCTTGAGCTATGATACGATCTACCGTAATCTGCATGATTTTTCTGAGATCGGTATTTTAGAAGAAACAGAGCTGAACGGGGAGATGAAGTTTCGCTATAACTGCTGTGCAGAATTAGAGGACCATCATCACCATCACTTTATTTGCACGGTTTGTGGCAAAACAAAAGAACTGCATATTTGCCCGATGGACTTCTTCCAAGAACAGCTTCCTGGCTGCTTGATCGAGGGACATCGCTTCGAGATTTTGGGCCGTTGTGAAGAATGTCAATGAAAACCCAAACAAACTTGATGGGATCGAAGACTTTTTTAACAGAATGCCTTGACACTTTTTCAGGGGTTAGCTATAATTTTTAAAGGACAGTCGTGTTTTTTGGGATTTTATTTCAATAACAACTACGGTTACTTTTTAAGCTCGGAGGGAGGGAATTTACATGTCAAAAACAGTCGTTCGCAAAAACGAATCACTTGACGATGCTCTTCGTCGCTTCAAACGTTCCGTGTCAAAAGCGGGTACTTTACAGGAATCTCGTAAACGTGAATTTTACGAAAAACCTAGCGTAAAGCGTAAGAAAAAATCTGAAGCAGCTAGAAAACGCAAAAAATTCTAATTTTCTACTGTTTTGAGAATTGGAGCTGGTAGTGTGACACTACTAAGTACACTGAATGATGACATGAAGACAGCGATGAAAGCCAAAGACAAGGAAACCTTGCAGGTGATCCGCATGTTGAAAGCATCAATTCAAAATGAGCAGATCAAAAAAGGTTCTGACTTGAATGAAGAAGAAGAGTTGACCGTTTTGTCTCGTGAGATGAAACAGCGTCGTGATTCTTTAAATGAGTTTGAGAAAGCTGACCGAAATGATCTAGCAGAGAAAGTCAAAGTTGAAATTGCAGTTGTTGAAAAATATTTGCCAGCACAACTCGATGAAGCGGAAATCCGCCAAATCGTCGCTGGAGCGATTGAAAAGACTGGTGCTTCTTCTTCCAAAGAATTTGGAAAAGTGATGGGTGCTGTAATGCCACAAGTTAAAGGCAAAGCAGACGGCAATCAAGTCAATGCGATCGTTAAAGAATTATTGGATCAAATGTAAGCTCACGCCGCAAGTATGGATGACATGCTTGCGGCTTTTTTTTCTGATTTCGAAAACTTAAAAAAAGCATAAGGACAAGGGGAAACGACTGTTGTACTTGATAAGTAATTTTTCTTTTTTCCATCTTATGTTATTATTAATAAGAACGCCAAAAAAGGAGCTGTAACATATTTGACAGACAAAACAATAACGATCGAGATAACACTTAGTGAAAACGATGACGTTCGTTTATTATTAGGTGCCCACGATAAGAACATCAAAATTATTGAAGACTCCACAGGAACGGTCATTCACACTCGTGGTGAGCTGATCCAAATCGTAGGAGAAACTGAAGCCGCTGAAAAGGCACAATCCGTGATTCGGGCTTTGCAAGAGTTGATCAAACGAGGCATCAATATCAGTACCCCTGATGTGATCACTGCGTTGAATATGGTGAATAAGGGCAGTCTTGATTATTTCAAAGATATGTATGAAGAAGAGATCATCAAAGACCGTAACGGCAAACCGATCCGAGCGAAAAATGCTGGACAAAAAAAATATATCGAAGCCGTCCGTAAACATGATGTAGTGTTTGGTGTCGGCCCCGCTGGAACCGGAAAGACCTTCTTAGCAGTCGTAATGGCAATTGCAGCTTTAAAGAAAGGCCAAGTGCAAAAAATCATTTTGACACGTCCCGCCGTTGAAGCAGGAGAAAATCTAGGTTTCCTACCAGGAGACTTGAAAGAAAAAGTCGATCCTTACTTACGCCCCGTTTATGATGCGTTGTATCAAATTTTTGGGATGGATCATACGAACCGTCTCATGGAACGAGGCGTCATTGAGATCGCACCATTGGCATATATGCGTGGACGTACGCTAGAAGATGCCTTTGTCATTTTAGATGAAGCGCAAAATACGACGATCGCTCAAATGAAAATGTTTTTGACCCGTTTAGGATTCAACTCTAAAATGATCGTCAATGGCGATACCAGCCAGATCGATTTGCCAAAAGGGACTTTAAGCGGTTTGATCCATGCGGAGCGAACGTTGCAAGAGATCCCCAAAATTGCTTTTGCTAATTTTGAAGCAGGAGATGTGGTACGGCACCCAGTTGTGGCCGAAATCATTCGAGCTTATGAAGAAGCAGATCTTAAAGACAAGCGCTGATCGTCTTTTAGGAGGAGAACTATGATCATTCAACCACTACGGAAATTTAGAGAAAGACTTGGGAAGTTCTATTTACCAGTTTTAATGTTTCTATTCTTTCTTTTTTCGATTGGTATCATGTACACCAGCGTCAAACAAAACAATGTCGATTATAGCGAAGGTCAAGTGGCGGAAGAAAATATCCGTGCCAATAAAACGATCGAAAATACCGCTGCGACGGAACAAAAACGTAAACTGGCTGCCGAAGCTGTACCACCAGAGTACACGTATCAGGATACACTGGCGCAAACGCAGCATGATCGTATCGATCATTTATTTGACTTAGTTGCTTCAGTCAAAAAATCAGTGGATGAAGCCCATGAAAAAAAAGTGGCTGAGGCCGATGAGGATGAAAATATCCCTAAACCTAGTACAGATGAATATATCGCAGCCTTAAAACAAGAATTTGAAAAAATGAGTGATGATGAACTGGATTTTTATCAGTCATTTACCAATAATTTTTTGACGACGATGTTCTCATTAAGTGATGATGAATTAAATACAGTGCGTACCTATGCGCTACAATTAGTTGATGAACAAATGGCGAAACAGATCCGCCAAACGGAATTAAGTACGTTTCGTTCTGAGGCGGAAGATAAGATCCAGTTCTTAGACGTTAGCTCAGACATGGCTTCTGTCTTACGTTTCTTAGTCAATCAAGGAATCGTCGTGAACGATATCCCAAATGAAAAACGGACAGAAGAAGCACGGCAAACCGCCATGGATGCTGTTCCTCCAGTAATGATTTATCAAGGAGAGATCATTGTCCGTGAGGGCTCGCAGATCGATGCCAATGCCCTAGAGAAGCTGCAGCTTTTAGGAATGACTAATCAGACCTTTTCTGTTTTTCCATTGATCGCTTTAGTTTTAGCAACAGTCTTACAGATGCTGATGGTGTTTTATTACACGAAACAGACGAAAGACGTGGAAAAACGGATGAATGCGGTCACGTTTTATATTTTGGCAATGGCATTCAGTATTTTGATCATGAAGTTTTTCCAACTTTTCCAATCTGAATTAGTGACCTTTATCCCGCTGTTTTTCCCAGCTGCGTTTACACCGTTGATCCTGAGTATTTTCTCCAGCCGTCGTTTGGGGATTTTGTCAGCGATTTTCCAAGTAATCAGCGCACTCTTTATTTACTTTGATTCTAGCGGAACCAACTTGTTGACGACCGTCTTAGTCACCTATTTGTTCTCTGGCTTGATGGGAACGATGATCAAGCGCGCCCGCATCGCTAGTCAAGGGAAAACGGCAGTAGCGTGGGTGATCGTCTTTCCGCTCTTACTGAGTTTTGTGCTGGTGATTTTCCAAGGAATGGATTTTGCTCGCGGGAACACTTGGACCACGATCATTTGTGGCTTAGCAGGCTCTCTCTTAAGCTATTTGCTAACGATGGGACTACATCCTTACATCGAATTGTTGGTGACGGATGAGAGTATGATCGTGTTAAATGAATTGAGTAACCCGAATCATCCATTGTTAAAACAGTTGCTGGAAGAAGCGCCAGGAACGTATCATCACAGTATGATGGTTGCCAATCTTAGTGCCAATGCCGTTGCCGAAATCGGCGGGCAAAGCTTACTGACTCGTGTGGCTTGTTATTACCATGATATCGGCAAGGTCAAACATGCCAATTTCTTCGTAGAAAATTTACCTGCTGGTGCCGAAAACCCGCATAATTTCTTGTTGCCTGAAGACAGCAAACAAATTATCTTCGGTCACGTGATCGATGGGGCGGAAATTCTCGAAGAAGCCAAAATGCCCCGCATGGTGATCGACATTTGTCGTCAACACCATGGCACGACCTTGATGCGTTATTTCTACGTGAAAGCCAAAGAGCGTAATCCCGAGGTGACGGAAGAAGATTTCCGTTATCCTGGTCCAAAACCGCAAACACGAGAAGCTGGCGTTGTGAGTATCGCGGATAGTTGTGAAGCAGCTGTTCGAGCGATGGAAAATCCAACAAATCAAAAGATTCAAGAATTTGTTGCAAATCTCATCAATGATCGGATCTTAGACGGTCAACTGGATGAAACAGGCCTGACTTTGAAAGAAATCCGAATGATTGAAAAATCACTGGTCAACGGACTTTGTAGTACCTTCCATTCACGGATCAAATATCCAAAAATGAAGTCGGAAGCAGAGAAAATGAAAGAAGAACAAGAAAGAAGAGAGCGCTAATGGAGATTACCTTTTTAGATGAGACAAATTCAGTGGGGGAAACCAAGATCAAAGAGATCGAAGGACTGCTGCAATTTGCTGCAGGACATTTAGAACTTCCAGAGGATACAGAAATGTCCGTCACATTTATGGACAATGCGGCGATCCAAGAAATCAATCGGGAGTACCGCGGCAAAGATATGCCAACAGATGTCATTAGTTTTGCCTTTGAAGAAGAAACTGACGAAGAGCTGTCGATCATTTTTGACGAAGCCCTTGAAGAGCTGCCGCGTGATCTTGGAGATATTATGATCTCCATTGAACGAGCGAAAGAACAAGCTGCTGAATACGGGCACACCTATGATCGGGAGCTGGGTTTCTTGGCGTTACATGGTTTCTTGCATATCAATGGCTATGATCATATGACACCTGAAGATGAAAAGGAAATGTTTGGATTGCAAAAGGAAATACTGGATGCCTATGGACTCAAAAGATAAGAATATTGGGAAAAACAAACAATTTATTTCGTCGATCGAATTTGCTTTCACTGGTATAAAAACCGTCTTTAAAGAGGAACGCAATATGCGTAAACATGTTGCACTAGGAATCGTTGCGATCATTGCGGGTTTTATTTTCCGTTTGAGTCAAATGGAATGGCTCTGGTTGCTGCTAGCTGTTTTCTTAGTCTGGATCGTTGAGATCATCAACACCGTCTTTGAAAACGTCGTAGATATGTTTACAGATTTCCATTTCCATCCTATTGGAAAAAAAATCAAAGATATGGCAGCTGGTGCCGTGCTGATGACTGCAGTTTTTGCGTTAGTGGTCGCCGCGATCATCTTCTTGCCAAAATTGCTGCAGCTCTTCTGATGCGCACCAAAACCACAAGATAAAGGGGAATAACAATGACAACACACAAATCAGGCTTCGTTGCGATCGTCGGGCGGCCAAATGTTGGGAAATCAACACTACTAAATCGAGTCGTAGGACAAAAAATCGCGATCATGAGTGACAAAGCGCAAACGACCCGTAACAAAATCCAAGGGGTCTACACGACGGATGACGCACAGCTGATCTTTATCGATACACCAGGGATCCATAAACCCAAACACCGTTTAGGCGATTTTATGGTTGAAACCGCCTATAGTGCACTGCGAGAAGTTGACGTGACGCTATTTATGATCAGTGCGGACCAAAAGCGTGGCAAGGGCGATGATTTTATTATCGAACGATTGCGCCAAAGTCAGACACCGGTTTTCCTAGTGATCAATAAAATTGATAAAGTCCATCCAGATGCCTTATTGGCAATTATTGAAGACTACTCCTCACAAATGGATTTTGCTGAGATCGTACCGATTTCCGCAACAGAAGGCAATAATTTCGAAACGTTAATGAAGCTACTGATCGATGAAATGCCAGAAGGGCCTCAGTACTTCCCAGAGGATCAAATCACGGATCATCCAGAATACTTTATCGTTTCCGAATTGGTGCGGGAAAAAGTCTTGCTACTGACCAGAGATGAAGTACCTCACTCAGTAGCGGTCGTGGTTGACTCCATGAAACGAGACCACAATGACAAGGTGCATATTCAAGCGACGATCATTGTCGAACGTGACAGTCAAAAAGGCATTATCATCGGCAAAGGCGGAAAAATGCTGAAACAGATCGGTACGAAAGCTCGTTTAGACATTGAGCACTTGTTAGATGACAAAGTCTTCTTGGAATTATGGGTAAAAGTTCAAAAAGATTGGCGCGACAAGCAAACATTCTTAACAGATTATGGCTATCGCAAAGATGAGTATTGATGACATGCAGATCAAACATGATCTGTTTTAATGAAGAAAAACTGATGCAGTTAGCGAACTGGATCAGTTTTTTTAAAGAAATGGGGTGTGACGATGAATCTTGTTGAAACAAAAGGAATCTTGCTTTTTTCAAAAGACCATAAAGAAAAAGACAAGCTAGTCAAAATCTTTACGGAATCTGCTGGGAAGCAAATGTTTTATGTCAAGGGTGCCCATCGGAAAAATAACCCCTTGGCACCAGCGCTGCTCTCCTATACTGAAGCCACCTACATGGGAACCATCAAAACGGAAGGCTTGTCCTTTTTAAACAATGCCAAAGACATCCATCCTTTTCGTACGATCCAAAGTGATATTTTTATTGCTGGTTATGCAACCTACTTATTGAATTTGGCTGATTCTGCTATTGATGATCGGGTCTATGACCCACATCTATACCAATTTTTACATGAGGCCTTGCAATTAATGGACCAAGAAAACGACGCAGAGATCATCACCAATATTTTTGAGATCCAGATTTTGCACCGTTTCGGGATCACCCCGAATTGGACCCATTGTGCGATCTGCGGAAAAACCGACGGTCGGTTTGACTATTCCTCAAAATATAGCGGTGTTTTATGTGAACAACACTGGGGGATGGACGAACGTCGTTATCATGCTGATTCTCGGGCGATCCATTTTATTCGCTTATTTTCACAAATATCCTACGAGCAGATTGCTTCAATCAAATTAAAGCTAGAAACGAAAGCCGCGATCCGACGAGTGATTGATTTATTATATGATGAATATGTGGGCATTCATTTAAAAAGTAAGAAGTTTATCGATCAGATGGGGCAATGGCAAGACGTCTTAAAACCGAAAAATCAATGATAGAGTTGGCGAAACTTCAATGGAGTTAAGCCGACTCTTTTTTTGAATAATGCTGTAAAGTGACTTGCATCTTGAAACCCCACTGCGAAGGCAGCTTGTTGAATGGGCAGATCTGGCTGTGCCACCAAAAGCTCTTTGGCTCGGGTCATGCGGTAGTTCAATAAATATTGTGCAGTAGATTGCCCCAAAAAACGTTGGAACAAACGTGAGAGATACTGTGGTGACACATAGACGAGCCCTGCTAGTTCTTTGATCGTGATCGCCTGATCGTAATTCGTTTCGATTTCTTGTATAACGGGAACCAGATATTGTTGGAACAGCGGGTGTTTTTCTGTTGGATTCCCTGAGCGTTCTTGCATGATCGCCAATAAAAAGCGGTAGCATTCGCTAGAAGCCCGTAGCGGGTCCCAACTGATTTGTTGGTCTTCTTTGATCCGTTGATTGATCCAGGTGACATAAGAAAAGGTTTCTGACTCTTCAGCTAATATATAGGGCTGATTCGTGTACTGCTTTAACACCTCAGCTGCCAAAGGGCCTTGGAATGTGGCGAAGGATGTTTTCCAGTTAGTCAATGGATAATAGCGATGGGGCGTAAAAGGAAAAATCAAAATGCCTTCATTCGGACGTAAGATAAACGATTCCTGACCAAATGTGATTCGGCCTTCCCCTTGCTCGGTTTGCAGCCAATGGAAGTAGGGATAACCATCAGGACGAGCGACGTCATCTTGCGCCCAATCGTTGCCGATGCTTTCAAGAGATAAAGGCAGCTGCTGATTGGTTTGATAAAAGTAAATAGGCATAGCGTACCTCCGTGTTTCGAAAAGTTATAAAATAGTGTTTCATGTATTATACTACAACAGAATGAAAAGCCTTACAATAAGAGAGTAGAAATCATTTTATTTTAAAGGAGCGTTCACTTACATGACAAAATTTTTTGATAGAATACTATTTGGCGGCGATTATAATCCAAATCAGTGGCCGAAAGAGATTTGGGAAGAAGACATTCGGATCTTTAAAAAAGCAAGTATCAATAGCGCGACCGTCAATGTTTTTTCATGGGCAAAGATCCAACCCTCTGAAAATTGTTATGATTTTGAGGAATTGGATCAAATCATCGAAAAATTAAGTACGGAAGGTTTCGACATCGTCTTAGCCACTTCCACAGCTGCTTTGCCAGCTTGGATGTTTAAGAAGTATCCAGAAGTCGCTCGCACCGATTATGATGGACGCCATCATAAGTTTGGGCAACGGCACAATGCCTGTCCCAACAGTTTGGTTTATCAAAAATACGCAGAACGCTTGGCAACGAAATTAGCCGAACGTTACGGCGAAAATCCACAAGTGACTTGTTGGCACATCAATAATGAATACGGCGGCGAATGTTATTGCGACAACTGTGAAAAAGCGTTTCGTGTCTGGTTAAAGGATAAATATCATACGATCGAAGCACTGAATAAAGCCTGGAATATGGAATTTTGGGGTCATACCGTGTATGAATGGGATGAAATCGTGCTGCCAAATGCGCTGTCAGAAGGAATCGGCTATGACAAGACGGCATTTGCAGGAATTTCTATTGACTACCGGCGGTTCAACTCGGATAGTCTTTTAAAAAACTACATGATGGAGCGGGACGCTATTCGGAAAATCGATCCCACAACACCGATTACAACGAATTTGATGGGAACCTTTAAAGGACTGGATTATTTCAAGTGGGCAAAGGAAATGGACCTTGTTTCGTGGGATAATTATCCATCGTACAATACGCCATGGAGCTTAGTAGCCATGACCCATGATTTGATGCGCGGGTTAAAACAGCAACCCTTTATGCTGATGGAACAAACACCTTCCCAACAAAACTGGCAGCCTTATAATTCATTAAAAAAACCAGGACAGATGCGGGCGCAAAGCTATCAAACGATTGCTCATGGGGCAGATACGATCCAATACTTCCAATTGCGACGTTCCATTGGTGCTTGTGAGAAATTCCATGGTGCGGTCATCGAACATGTCGGTCATGAAGACACGCGGGTTTTCCGAGAAACAGCAGCTCTTGGGGCTGAATTAGCGCAGCTTTCAGACATCATTGGCACGCAAACCCAAGCACAGGTTGCTGTGATTTTCGATTGGGACAATTATTGGGCTTTAGAATATACGAGTGGTCCAACCGTTGACCTGAAATATGTGGAACAGATCCATCGCTACTATCGCTATTTTTACGAACAAAATATTGCGGTCGATTTGGTTCCCGTGGATGCTGACTTATCAAAATACAAGCTAGTCGCAGCTCCGGTTCTGTACATGATCAAAGAAGGGATGCAAGAGCGGCTAACTGATTTCGTTATGCAAGGCGGTGCTTTACTTACAACGTATATGAGCGGCATCGTTGATCAATCAGACAATGTTCACTTAGGCGGTTACCCTGGCCCCTTGCGGGAGTTAGCTGGCATCTGGGTGGAAGAAATCGATGCATTAGCGCCAGAACAATCAAACGGGGTTTCGTTAGTCAATGAAGACCTTACAGGAACAAGTAATTTAGTCAGCGATTTGATCCATTTAGAAAATGCCGAAGCGCTAGCGCATTACACTAGCAATTTCTATGCAGGAATGCCGGCAGTGACCAAAAATACATTTGGCGATGGAACCGTCTATTACTTTGGTGGACAGTTGGAAGATCAGCTGCAAGATCAGCTTTTCAAAACGATCGTCAAAGAGACCGATATTACCCCAGTGATCGAGGAGGCAACAAAACTAGAAATTGCCTGTCGTGAAAATGAAGAGGCGAAATTTTTCGTCATCATCAATTTCCACGAAGAAGCACAACCGCTGCCAGAAATGTTTGTTGGAAAAACGGATCTTCTGACGGGTAAGGTTCTTTCTTCAGAAATGATGCTGACGCAATACACCACCTATATCGTCAAAGAGGGGCGTAACTGATGCGAACTTTTGCTATTGAAGATGACTTTTATTTAGACAACAAGCCTTTTAAAGTGATCTCTGGAGCGATCCATTATTTTCGTGTCGTTCCTGAATATTGGCAAGATCGCTTAGAGAAACTACGCTTGATGGGCTGTAATACCGTCGAAACCTATGTTCCTTGGAATCTTCATGAAGCACAGGAAGGTGTCTATCAATTTGATGGGATCCTTGATTTGCGGCGATTTATCCAAACGGCACAAGAAGTAGGGCTTTATGTCATTTTGCGACCAGCACCTTATATTTGTGCGGAGTGGGAATTTGGGGGACTGCCTTATTGGCTATTGCAAGACCCTATGATGAAGCTTCGGTTTGATTATCCCCCATTTATGGAAAAAATCACTCGTTATTTCGCCCATTTGTTTCCACAAGTGCGGGATCTGCAGATCACCCAAGGCGGTCCGATTATAATGATGCAAGTAGAAAATGAATACGGCAGCTACGCCAATGATAAAGAGTATTTGCGGAAAATGGTGGCTGCGATGCGGCAGCATGGTGTAGAAACGCCGTTAGTGACCTCTGACGGACCTTGGCACGATATGCTAGAAAACGGCAGTATCAAAGACTTGGCATTGCCTACGATCAACTGCGGCTCCAACATCAAGGAAAATTTTGAAAAACTTCGAAAATTTCACGGAGAAAAACGGCCACTGATGGTCATGGAATTTTGGATCGGCTGGTTTGATGCCTGGGGTGACGACCAGCACCATACGACCTCAACACAAGATGCAGTAAAGGAATTGCAGGATTGTTTAGCATTAGGTTCTGTCAATATCTATATGTTTCATGGCGGGACCAACTTTGGCTTTATGAACGGGTCAAACTATTATGAACGCTTAGCGCCGGATGTCACTAGCTATGATTACGATGCCTTGTTGACAGAATGGGGAGAACCTACTGCCAAATACCAAGCCTTCAAAAAGGTGATCGCTGACTATGCGGAAATTCCTGAGTTTCCCTTGAGTATGAAAATTGAGCGAAAAGCTTATGGAACATTCTCAGTGAAAGAACGAGTCTCCTTGTTTTCGACGATCGACACGATCAGTCAACCGATTATAAGTAATTACCCGTTATCGATGGAAGCCTGCAATCAAGCGACAGGTTATATCTATTATCGCTCACTGATTGGGTCTGCTCGGGAGATTGCCGACTACCGTCTGATCAATACGATGGATCGTGCCCATACGTTTATCAACCAGGAACTTTTGCGCATCGATTACGATCAAGAAATCGGTCAAACCTACAGTTTCGATTTATTAGAATCAGAAAACGAGTTGGGGATCTTGGTGGAGAATATGGGGCGGGTCAATTATTCTGTAAAAATGAACCATCAGCACAAAGGCATCAAAGACGGTGTGATCATCAATGGCGCCTTCCAAAGCAACTGGGAAATCTTTCCCTTACCGATGGATAATTTGCATGCCATTGATTTCCAAGGAAAATGGCAAAAAGGACAACCAAGTTTCTCACGCTTTGAATGTGTTTTTGATGAATGTGCAGATACCTTTATCGAATTGCCAGGCTGGGGTAAAGGGTTTGTCCAAGTCAATGGTCATACGATCGGCCGTTTCTGGGAAAAAGGACCGCAGCAGCGCTTGTACGTCCCAGCACCGTTTTTAAAAACTGGAATGAACGAGATCATCGTTTTTGAAAGTGATGGAAAAATCGCTGATGAGATCGTCTTTCATGATCAGGCGGATTTAGGTCCAGAAGCATAAAAGTTCAAATTAATCATTGACAAACCCTAGCTTCAACTACTATCATAAGGGTAATCGAATCCGTGCTATGATCGGAAGAAAGAAAGAAGACCATTCCATGAAGCGAACTTGGGAGAGTGAAAGCCAAGTTGGAACCTTATTTCGCAGGCGTCCGTGAGCATGATCAATGAAGCTGCCGACTTGTCGGAAGTAGGGTGGAACCGCGAATTTATCGTCCCTATATCTATACACTTTGTATAGATATAGGGACTTTTTTATGTTTCACTCCAAGAATAGCCAAAAACAAAGGAGGGGTTTTATGTTATTTGATATGACGATTCCAGCAAGTGCGTTTACCGAAAAAAAGCTCAAAGTATTAGCAAGTATTCCATTGCAAGTTCGCCTTTTAAAGGATGAACAGCTTTTACATGAATTTACAACGAGTCCAGACCAAATGCTTTACGACTTATCGGATGTTTTAGAAGCAGATGTCGTGGTCGAAGTGAAATTGATCCCTGGATCAGTTGTCGAATTTTATCCTGTCGTCAATGCGTTATAAGAAAGGAAGAAAAAGATGAGTAAACTAACTGTGCAAGAGATGATTTTGACCCTGCAAAAATTCTGGTCCGAAAACGGCTGTATGCTGATGCAGGCCTATGATACAGAAAAAGGGGCTGGGACCATGAGCCCATACACATTTTTACGTGCAATCGGTCCAGAACCATGGAACGCCGCTTACGTAGAACCTTCTCGCCGTCCAGCTGATGGCCGCTACGGGGAAAACCCAAATCGTTTGTATCAGCACCACCAGTTCCAAGTCGTGATGAAGCCTTCTCCTGAAAATATTCAAGAGCTTTATTTAGAAAGCCTGCGTCTTTTAGGGATCGATCCATTAGAACATGATATTCGTTTTGTCGAAGATAACTGGGAAAATCCTTCAATGGGTTGTGCAGGTCTTGGTTGGGAAGTTTGGTTAGACGGGATGGAGATCACTCAGTTTACTTACTTCCAACAAGTCGGCGGCTTAGCATGTAAGCCAGTGACATCAGAGATCACTTACGGCTTAGAACGTCTAGCATCTTATATTCAAGAAGTTGAAAGTGTCTACGATCTTGAATGGTCTGCAGGTGTCAAATATGGTGAGATTTTCCGCCAACCTGAGTATGAACATTCAAAATATTCCTTTGAAGTCAGTGACCAAGACTTGCTTTTAGGGAACTTCGATCGTTTTGAAAAAGAAGCAAAACGCTGTATCGATGAACGCTTAGTTCATCCAGCTTACGATTATATCTTAAAATGCAGCCATACCTTCAATTTGTTGGATGCACGTGGTGCAGTCTCCGTCACTGAACGTGCTGGGTACCTCGCACGTATCCGTAACATGGCACGTCAAGTAGCAAAACTATTTGTAGCAGAACGGGAAAACCTCGGTTATCCATTGCTTGATCCAGAAGTGGCGCAAAAACTGATTGAGGAGGGAAAATAAGATGGCACAAAACCTATTATTAGAAATCGGCTTAGAGGAATTACCAGCGCATGTCGTAACCCCAAGTATGAAACAATTACAAGAAAAAACGGCAGCTTTCTTAGATGCTCATGCGTTGCCTTATACAACGATCGAAGCCTATTCCACACCTCGCCGCTTGGCTGTCTATGTCACCGGTATTCCTGAAAAACAAGCGGATACGCAAGAAGAGGTCAAAGGACCAGCGAAAAAAATCGCATTAGATGATGCAGGCAATTGGTCGAAAGCAGCTCAAGGATTTGTTCGTGGACAAGGATTGACAACCGATGACATCACCTTCCGTGAATTAAAAGGTGTTGAGTATGTCTATGTAACGAAACATACTCAAGGTCAACCAACCGTTGAGGTATTGAAAGGATTGCAGGAAGTAATCACGAGTTTGACGTTCCCAGTAACGATGCACTGGGCAGACTACGATTTTGAATATATCCGACCAATTCATTGGATCGTAGCACTCTTTGGTGAGCAAGTCATTCCTTTCCAAATCCTTGATATTGTTACCGGTCGCGAGTCAAAAGGTCATCGTTTCTTAGGTGAGGCAGTCACGTTTGATCATGCGGACGACTATTTGGAAAAAATGAAGCATCAATTTGTCATCGCTGATCCAAGTGAACGTCAACAAATGATCACCGCACAAATCAATGCGATCGCTCAAGAAAACAACTGGCGGATCGATTTAGATGAAGACTTACTAGAAGAAGTGACAAATCTAGTTGAATACCCAACAGCCTTTGTAGGGGACTTTGAAGAAAAATATCTTTCTGTCCCTGAAGAAGTATTAGTTACTTCTATGAAAGAACATCAACGTTACTTCGATGTCCGCACCCTTGACGGAGAATTGCTGCCGCACTTCATCTCTGCCCGCAACGGGGATGCTGTGAAGATCGATAATGTTATCAAAGGAAACCAAAAAGTCCTGACCGCTCGTCTAGAAGATGCTGAGTTTTTCTACAATGAAGACAAAAAGCTGACCATTGACCATTGCGTAGAAAAACTTAAGCAAGTCACCTTCCACGAAAAAATCGGCAGCTTATATGAAAAAATGCAACGTGTCGGACTAGCAGCGCAAATCATCGGGAAGACCGTTGGCTTAACACAAGAAGAACTGACCGACCTTCAACGGGCAGCTCAAATCTATAAATTTGATTTAGTGACCAATATGGTAGGGGAATTCCCTGAGTTGCAAGGGATCATGGGGGAAAAATATGCCCTGATCCAAGGAGAGAAACCAGCAGTTGCCCAAGCGATTCGTGAACACTACATGCCGATCTCAGCAGAAGGCGAGCTGCCACAATCAAAAATCGGGGCTGTTTTAGCGATTGCGGATAAATTAGACAGCTTACTTGCTTTCTTCGCTGTTGATATGGTTCCAAGCGGTTCAAACGATCCTTATGCTTTACGCCGTCAAACCTACGGGATTATCCGCATCTTAGCTGAAAAGCGCTGGTACTTCCCATTTGCTCAGTTGCAAGAAGAAATTCGGGAAGCCATAAATGCTCAACCAGAAGTTTTTGGGATTCAACTTGCCGCTGGTCAAGAACAAGTGACCGATTTTGTGAAAGGTCGTCTGCGTCAATTCTTACTCAGCAAAAATACGCGTCATGATGTCATCGAAGCTGTCTTAGGCGCACGTCAAGCAGACATCAGTACGTTGTTTGAAACGGCTCAAATGTTAAGAGAACATCTGCAGGATAACGACTTCAAACCATCGATGGAAGCTTTGACACGGGTGATCAATTTAGCGAAAAAAGCTGAATTGGATCAAGCAGCAATTGATCCTGCCTTGTTTGAAAACGACTCTGAAACTGCCTTGTATGAAGCGGTCTTAACAGTAGAGGACAAGTTCCCACATCAAACGATGGAAGAAAACTACCAAAGCTTAGTGGCACTGCGCCCATTGATCGAAGCTTATTTTGATCAAACAATGGTCATGGTGGAAGATGAACAGATTCGTCGCAACCGTTTTGCCTTGTTGGATAAAATCGCGAAGATGAGTCTGGCAGTGGCTAGTTTAGATGCTTTGATTACGAAATAAAAGAAGCTTGCAGTTGCACGTTTCTAAATAAAAAAAGCTGGAACTGAAAGAATCAGTTCTGGCTTTTTTCTATGTTTCTCGATTTACTTGTGTTCAGTCCCAAGAAAACCGTCCTTTTCGTACAATGAAAGGACGGTTTTTGGTGTTAAATTTTATAGCCGATCCCCCAAACGGTTTTGATATAAGAGGACTTCTTGTGGGTATCGTGCATTTTTTCCCGAAGGTTTCGAACGTGGACCATGATGGTATTATTGGAAGACGTGTAATATTTTTCGCCCCAAACCTCTTGAAACATTTCCTCAGAGCTTACCACTTGGCCTTTTCGCTCCATCAATAATTTTAAAATGGAAAATTCGATCGGCGTCAGGGAAAGTTCTTCTTCTTGCAAGAAACATTTTCGCTTATTGACATCTAATTCCAACTCCCTCACGATCAATTTGTTTTGATCTGAGCCGTTGTATTGAGTCGAGCGGCGTATCTGAGCTTTCACCCGAGCGATCACTTCCAACGGACGAAAGGGCTTGGTGATGTAATCATCGGCACCAATTGTCAAACCAGTGATCTTATCGATTTCCTCAGATTTAGCTGTCAACATAATAATTGGGTAATGATGCTTTTTGCGGATGATTTTACACAGGTCAAAGCCTGTGATATCTGGCAGCATGACATCAAGAATCGCCAAAGAAAAGCTGTTTTGCTCGATCTGTACCTGAGCTTCATTCCCATCTGCACAAGTGATAACAGAAAAATTTTCGTTTCGTAAATAAAAGGCAATCAAATCTGAAATTTCTTTTTCATCTTCAACTAAAAGTATCTTTTCCACTCGTATTGACCTTCCTTTTCAGTTAACTGACTTTCTAGTTTTTTCATGTTGATTTGTCGCTAAAGGCAATGTGACGATCATCTGAATCTCATTGTTCTTGCTAGCAGCTCGGATCGTTCCCTGATGCGCCAAAATAATTTCTTTGGCGATCGCCAATCCGAGACCTGCTCCCCCTGTCTTGGTTGAACGAGCTTGATCCAGACGATAAAATTTTTCAAATAATGCCTCCAATTGTTCTTGTTCGATCGGCTCACTTTGATTCGCTAGGATAAAAGTTGCTGCTTGTTCGTCCACGGTTAGCTGCATTGTGATCGTGGTTTGATCAGGCGCATAGGCAATTGCATTTTTTAACAGATTGTTTAACACTCGCGCCAACTGTTCACTATCGGCTTTTAATTTCAAGCTCTCTGGTCCAGAGTAGCAGATGGTTTGTTCTTTTTCTTTCAGCAGCGGATAGAATTCTTCTTGGATTTGCTTCAGTAAGAAGACGAAATCAAGTTCCCGTTGATACAATTGGATGTCTTGCAGATTAAAACGGGTGATGTCGAAAAATTCATTCATCAGCGTTTCCAAACGCTCAGACTTTTCTAAAGCAATCGTCAAGGATTGCGTCATTTGTTCATTGGTCAAGTTTTTCGTATCCAACAATAGGTTGAGATAGCCGATCACTGAAGCTAAGGGAGTCTTTAAGTCATGCGCCAAATAGGTGATCAAGTCCTTGGTGCGCTGTGTTTCTTCTTTTAAAAGAGCCTCATTGCGGTTCATCGTATCTTTTATTTTTAATAATTCATGATCGATCGCTAGGCTGCCCGTGGAACTTGCTTCCGATTGAGAGAAAAAGAGCTGAATTCCTTCGGCGATCCTTGCAATTTTTTTCCTTGAAACATAACGATAGATAAAATAGCAAATCAAGGTAACGGCAAAAACGAGAAAGAGGGAGAAAGCCAAGAACAATTGTTTAACAGGGCGCCAGTCGACAAATGTACCAAGGATCATCCCGCCTTCGCCATCACTTGATTCCACAACTTCCTGTAAAACGAGGTTTGAAAAAAAATTATCCAGCACCATTTGAATGAGTCTCGTTTCCTTTAATAGCCATAAGGATCCTACCAATAAGAAGAAGCCAACCAGAAAAAAGACAAATGAAGAATATTTACTACGCATGAAACAGTCCTTTCTAACTCGTTCTTGATTCTTTCTTGATTATAGCAAAGAGGAGTAAGAGCGAATAGCTAATTCTTCTTAAGAATTCTTCATATTAATAAAAAAAGAATGGAAAAATTCTATTTTCTTAAGAAATCTTCAGCAGATATTAAGAGAAACGTTCAAAACGGAAATTGATTCAATGGTTAAATAAAGGTGGTCATTCGATTAACCAATCAGGAAGGTGAGATGTTTGAGAAAGCATATGAACAAATCAAAAAAGAGTTTCATGATCATCAGTAGTTTACTGATCATCGGCAGTTTAGGCTGGACGAGTGCCTGGGGGATTGCTCGTCGTGAAGAACCTTCCATCACTCAAATAACTTTGCAAGATCTGCAACCGAGAGCAGATTTTTACTTAGTAGGAGTCGTTGAACCAGCAAGAACGGTTGAAGTCAAGGTGGATAGCTCAAGAGGATCAGTTGTTGAGAAAAAAGTAGAGGCAGGGGATCAAGTCAAAGCAGGGCAAGCTCTTTTTGTTTACTCTAACCCTGAGGGGGCTTTGGCCATTAAAGAAGCAGAACAGGCGACGGCAAATCGCTCGAGAGCTGTGGAACAAGCAAGACGGCAAACGAATCAAAAATGGGAACAATACAATAAGGTCACGAATCAGCTGGAGGAGACGAAACAAAAAATTGCCAGTGCGGAAGAAGAGGACAAAGAAGGGCTGGAAGATCGTAAAACCGATTTGGAAATGCAGCAAAGTCAATTACTGCTAGAAGCGCAAAACTTGGAAAGCAGCATTGGCGATGCCGAATTAGAGCTGGAACGGGCAGAATTAGAACTACGTTCAGTCAAAGAGCAGTATGGCTCAGACGTCGTGGAAGCCGAAATTGATGGAATCGTTAAAGATGTGGACGAACGACAAATGAATCGAAGCGCAAGTGAAGCGGCTCCAGAGAATCCTTTTATGACGATCGTTGATACCAGTCGGCTCTTTTTAAAAGGGACTGTGGATGAATTTCGCCGCAATCAACTTGAACCTGGTCAAAAGGTTGAACTTAGAGACCGTAATGGCGGCAGTCAGCGATGGACTGGAAAGATCACCCGAGTTGGGGATATGAAAGAGCCTTCGGTAGTGGTTGAAGAACAAGGCGCAAACCCTAATTTGTCGCAATTTAGTTTTGAGGTCGTTTTAGATGAAAGTGAAGAGCCGCCTAGTATTGGCATCCATTGTTTTGTAGAACGCATTGAGGAAGAGCAAACCGCGATCAAGCTGCCCAAATCTTTCGTGTTTTATGAAGAAGATAGGCCCTTCATCTACGTCGTTGAGGACCATAAAATCAGTAAACTATCCGTGGAAATCATGGAAGACGAAACGGATGAAGCCGTGTATCTGTTAGAAAGTGAACTGGATATGCAAGTGGCGCTCGTCTTCCCAACAGTTCGGATCCAAGAAGGAATGGATGTGAGACCAAATGATCCAACTGATTGATGTCTACAAAACGTTCCCACAGGGCACTAACGAGATTCACGTTTTGAAAAAAATCAACTTAACAATCAATGCTGGCGAGTTTGTTTCCATCATGGGCCGATCAGGATCAGGCAAGTCGACCTTGATGAATATTATTGGCTGTATAGACACGCCAACAACGGGCAGCTATCTACTTGATGGTAAAAATACCAGTCAATTGAGTGAAGATGAACGGTCCGAGATCCGCAATCAAAAAATCGGCTTCGTGTTTCAAAATTTTGAACTGTTGCCCAAACTATCCGTTTTACAAAATGCTGCCTTACCGCTCTTGTATGCTGGTGTCAATCAGGAAGAACGAACGACTCGAGCAATTCACGCCTTAGAAAGTGTCGGATTGAGGGATCGGATCGATTTTAGGATCAATCAGTTGTCAGGGGGGCAAAAACAACGAGTAGCGATCGCTCGGGCATTAGCAGGAGAAGCAAATGTGATCTTAGCGGATGAGCCGACGGGTTCTTTAGATACCGTTAATAGTCATGAGATCATGGCGCTATTTACTAAGCTGAATCATCTAGGAAAAACAGTGGTTTTGATTACCCACGAACAAGAAGTCGCGGACTATGCAAAGCGGCAAATCGTCATTAAAGATGGTGAAGTTGTTGAGGAGGGCACAAGATGACCGAAAATATTCGCTTAGCCATTCAAGCAATCTACCAGCATCGTTTGCGTTCCTTGTTGACGATGCTAGGAATCATTGTCGGGATTGCCTCCATCATTTCCATTGTGAGTATCATCAACGGAAATACTGAGAACATGAAAAAGCAGCTGATTGGTGGTGATATTAACTCGATGCGGATCGAATATGACGCCAGAAGTGCTTTTTTAGCGGGCGAAAGCGGCAGAAATGATCGTTTGCCTGATTACGCCCCGCAACTATCAGAAGGAGAGCTGCAAAAGTTGCTGACCATTGATCATGCCAAGAACGTTAGCTTGTTCTATGAAGCCAATCTGACAGTTTTCCAAAGAGACCAGCAAACCGATACGATAGTGCTAGGCATGGATCGCGGGTTCTTTGAAATTTTGCCCCATACGATCCTTGCTGGCAGAGCAATGACTGAAACCGAATTGCGGACACAAAAACAAGTTGCGGTGATTACGAAAGATTTGGCGGAAATTTTTTTCTCGTATCGTGATCCTATCAATCAACTGATTGAAATCAATGGGACACCCTTTCGCATCGTTGGCGTAGCTGTTTCTGACACGGAGCAACTGTCAGGGAAATATGTCTTCATCCCTCGAGGCAGCCAAAGTTTCGTCGAAGGAAAGCTCAACCAAAGGCCAACAGTGCTGTTTCAGGCAACGAATGCGGACGTCTTAGAATCAGCAGTCGTTCAAGCCAGCCATGAATTGACCAAGAGTATTCCGCCTTCAGATTTTGTTTTTTCCATCCGCAACTATGATGAAGTGCAGAAAATGACCGATGATATCAATCGATCGAATATGATTTTACTGGGGGGAATTGCTAGCATTTCCTTACTCGTCGGTGGGATCGGAGTAATGAATACGATGCTGGTCAGTGTGACAGAGCGTACCAGAGAGATTGGTTTGAAGAAAGCATTGGGTGCCAAACGTAAAGTGATTTTGCAGCAATTTTTGACAGAAGCAATCGTTTTATCGGTGATCGGGGGGCTGATTGGCATCATCGTCGGTCTGTTGATCAGTCTGATCGCCTTGCGTCTGTTAGAGTATCCGATGACGATCTCATTGTTATCCATTTTGATCAGTGTGTCATTTTCAATGCTGATCGGTACGATTTTTGGTTACTTACCCGCTTATAAAGCGTCGAAATTAAAACCGATCGAAGCATTACGCTATGAATAAAAGGAAGGTGTTTTTTATGAAAAAAAGTCAAACAGCGTTTATCTTGTTTGTGGCATTACTTAGTGGTTGTGGTGTTGCTGCGAATGACCCACAGACAAACAACGACAACGTACCCATCAACAACCAAATCAATACGCCGCAAACGCAAACACAATCGAGTCAAAGTGGAGACGAGACCCAAAATAATGACGATCAAACCGATCAGACAAAAGCGCAACAAGTGACTCAGACTGATGCAGAGCGAGCGAATGAGGAATTGGCACAAGCAGATGAAACGGGCACACTCATTCTTATTGATGGTGATCGTTTTGAGATGGAGTTGACGAACATTTCTCAAGGAACAGGGGAAGACGGCGAAGTCTTTGATATGGCGATCGCATCTGAGGAAAGATTATCCTTTACGATTACTAGCGAGACTGAGATAAAAGTAATTCTATATGATGCACAATCGCATAATTCTCGAATCGTGGAGGGGTCTCGTGCGGATCTGCATCTTGAACGATCGGTAAGTCTTTATGGGCAGCGAGTAGGGGACACCTTTATTGCCACGAAAGTCCTCGTCTTACAAATCAATTAATCGTTATGCTTAAAAGACAACGAAAACAATATTCGCCTGACAGATCACAAGATGATTTGTCAGGCGAATGATTATTTGCGGGTCAATTTTACCACTACTTCGCAGCGGGCGGTTTGTGGAAACATATCTACTGATTGCAGATATTTTACGTGAAACACTTTGGCTAATTGGACCAAGTCTCTTGCTAAAGTAGAAACATTACAAGATATATAGACCATCTTCTTCGGTGGTTGTTTCAGCAAAGCTTGCAATAATCGTTCATCCAAGCCTGTCCTTGGCGGATCAACAATGATGCTATCAGGTTTGAAGCCTTCATTAAACCATTTTGGTAAGAGCTCCTCAGCAGTTCCCGTTTCATAATGGGTATTTTGGGCACCAATGCGGCGTGCATTTTCTTGGGCATTTTCAATTGCTTGAGGAATAATGTCCATGCCGCGGACTTCTTTGGCATATGGAGCCACGCTCAACCCAATCGTTCCCACACCGCAATAGGCATCAACGACTGTTTCATTTTTGCTCAAGTCAAGGGCTTTTAACCCTTCTTGATACAAGATGCTGGTTTGCTGTGGATTCAGCTGGAAGAATGCGCGGGCGGACAAGTCGAAGGTCAGTTCATTCAACCGTTCTTCGATCGCTTCTTTGCCCCAAAGATGAATCGTTTCCTCTCCCATGACGACGGACGTTTTTTTGTTTTGCACATTTTGCATGATGGAAACGACTTGCGGCAAGCGCTGATTGATCTCGCGAATCAGCGCATTTTTTTGCGGCAGTTTGACAGAGTTGGTAATAAACACGACTTGAACTTCGCCAGTCGCGATCCCGATACGAACCATCAATGTCCGTAGAATCCCGCTGTTCTTGCGTTCATCGTAAATCGGGATCTGGTATTTATTCAACAATTGGACGATGCCGTTGATCACTTTTTGCGTATCTTGTTCTTGTACGAGGCAATCATCAATGGCGACTAAGCGATGAGACTCCATTTCGTATAAACCCGCTTCGATTCGTTTGGTTTGACTGTTGTAACGCAATTGAAATTGTGCTTTGTTGCGGTAATGCCAAGGAACATCCATGCCTAAAGTATCCCTTAGTTCAAACTGTTGGTAGTCTTTTGGCTTAAATTTTTCAAGTGCTTGTTTCAATAGGTCTTTTTTGAAGTCTAATTGTTTGTCGTAGACTAAGTGCTGCAATTGGCAGCCGCCGCAACGGTCGTAAAACTTGCAGGGTGGTTGGATGCGATCGCTGCTTGGCTTGATGATTTTGGTCATCTTGGCTTCAGCAAAGCGGGGAGATGCTTTGGTGACTTCGGCAATGACCTGTTCCCCCGGTAGAACACGGGGAACAAAGATGATCAACTTTTTGTAATACCCAATGCCTTCTCCGTTGATCCCCAAGCGTTTGATCGTTAGTTGTAGTTTTTGTCCAAGCTGGACTTGTGTATTTGTCATGTGAACTCCTTAAATAAAATAGTCAGTTCATTTTACCACATTTTTTCAGCTTGATTAGAAGGAATTTCATCGTAGTTGTGGTAAAATAGAATGTACGTTCGCGAGGTGAAGAAGATGAATACAATTATTCGTATCAATAAAGGAAAAGGACCATTTTATGAAGTGGCGACATCAGAAGGTGAAACGCTGCGGGTCTCAGAAGATCTTTTGGTCCGTTTTCGGCTATTAAAAGGCAAGGAACTGAGTGAAGAAGAATTAAAAGAAATCAAAAAAAGTGCGGGGTTTGATTTAGGATTGCAGCAAGCCATGAACTATATCAGCTATCAGCTGCGTTCTGAAATGGAAGTCCGTACCTATTTGAAAGACAAAGAAATCGAAAAACAAGACCGAGACTTAGTCGTTGAACGTCTGAAAGAGTTGAATTTGATCGATGACAAAAACTACGGAGAAAGCTACATTCGCACCCAAGTCCGCATGAGTGATAAAGGGCCCGTGGTCATCAGTCAGCAATTGAGAAAAAAAGGATTAAAAGATTCCGTGATTCAGGAAGTATTGCCTTTGTATACCGAGGAAATGCAGTTTGAAGTCGGTTATCATACGGCTGAAAAAGCGATGCGTCGTTTTCACAACAAAAGCCATAAAGAAATGATCCAAAAGATAAAAATGCATTTGATGCAAAAAGGTTTTCATCAAGGAGTCATTCAGATGATTTTGGATGAATTACCGATGGAAAAAGATGAGGACCAAGAAAATGAAGCGCTCCAAAGAGAAGGGGCCCGACTTATGCGGCGGCATCAGCGGTTACCGTTGATGAAACGAAAAATGAAAATCAAGCAAGGCCTTTATCAAAAAGGGTTTGCCATCGATGATATACAACGATTCTTAGATGAGGAAGTAATGGATGAGTAAGCAATGGGAAACTTGGGATGAAGAAAAAATCAAGACGTTCCAAGAAACATTTTTAACTTGGTATCATAAAGAAAAACGCAATCTGCCTTGGCGGGCGACCAACGATCCGTATGCAATCTGGATCTCAGAGATCATGCTTCAACAAACACGAGTGGAAACAGTGATTGGCTATTTCTATCGTTTTATGGAACAATTCCCGACGATTCAAGACTTGGCGGCAGCCGAAGAACAAAAGCTTTTAAAGGTTTGGGAAGGTTTAGGTTATTACTCTCGTGCCCGTAACCTTAAGGCTGCCGCCCAGCAAATCGTTGCCGAATTCGACGGAGAAATGCCCCAATCAATTGAAGAGATTCGCTCATTAAAAGGAATTGGTCCCTACACAGCTGGAGCCATTGGCAGTATTGCTTTTGGCTTGCCAGAACCGGCAATCGATGGAAATGTGATGCGGGTCGTCAGTCGGTTATTTTGTATCGAAGCAGATATTGCGAAAGCCAGCAGCCGAAGACCATTTGACGAGGCGATGAGAACGATCATTTCCCCCGATGAACCTGGTGAGTTTAATCAAGCCTTGATGGATCTTGGCTCACGAATCTGTACACCCACTACACCGAAATGTGAAGAGTGTCCCATCAGTCAGTATTGTCTTGCTTATGCGGAGAATCGACAAACAGACTTTCCAGTGAAATCGAAAAAAGCAAAGCCAAAAGATGTCTATTACATCGCAGGCGCCATCGAAGATCAAGGCTCGTTTTTACTCGTGCAGCGACCTGAAACAGGCTTATTGGCTTCTATGTGGCATTTTCCTTTGGTAGAAGTGACGAAAGAACAGTACGAGGCTCTGCAGCGAACATGGGCAAAAGAGGAGCAGCTGCAGTTGGATTTGATTGCCGAAGATGATGCCCTCGAGATTTTTCCTGATCTGCCTGTCGTTTGGCAAAAACGACATTTTGGCGAGATCACTCATATCTTTAGTCATTTGAAATGGCACGTCCTTTTATTTTACGGCAGAAAACGGGGAGAGCTCACGTTACAAGACAGCGAATGGGCAGCAAAAGAATCCTTTCAAAACTATGTTTTCCCAAAACCTCAGCAGAAATTGGTGGATCAATTAAAGAAATATCAGAAACTCGATAAAGATTTCTAGGCAAAGCTTTCTTTTATTGCTATAATATTAACGATGTCGGTGTAATGAACACCCAAACAAAACGCAAGTTTTCTTGCTGAGGGAAGGGTTGCTATGCGAGTTCCAAAAGAAGGAGAGTTTGTCAGCATTCAAAGCTACAAACATGACGGCAATTTGCATCGAACGTGGCGGGATACGATGGTCTTAAAGACCAGTGAATTCTCAGTGATAGGGGTCAACGATCATACATTAGTGACCGAATCAGATGGAAGACGCTGGGTTACCCGTGAACCAGCAATTGTATATTTTCATAAAAAATACTGGTTTAATGTTATTGCAATGATTCGAGAAAAGGGGGTTTCCTATTATTGTAATCTTGCTTCACCGTATTTACTTGATGAAGAGGCATTGAAATATATCGATTATGACCTTGATATCAAAGTATTTCCTGATGGCGAGAAACGTTTACTAGATGTGGATGAGTATGAATTGCACAGTAAGATTATGCAATATCCGCAAGACATTGATTTTATCTTGAAAGAAAATGTCAAAATTTTAGTAGATTGGATCAATAATGGCAAAGGACCCTTTTCGCAAGGGTATGTGGACATTTGGTATGATCGCTACAAGCAGTTGTCTCAAAAATAAGTGAAATGGGTCGGATCGCTCATTTTTCCCGAGAAACTTCAACCATTTCGGTTGAAGTTTTTTTGTGCTGTGAGAGGGTTGCTTCTAGCAGTTGCCTTTAAGTTCTGTTTAAGCTGCTAGTCCCATGATAGAAAGACCAAGAAAAAAGTGGGGGAAGCAAATGAAGAAAAAAGGGAAGCTTGTTATCGGTACTACCATGATTCTACTTTTTGCGGCAGGTTTTGCTGTGTTGAAAAATGATCATTTTGTTCAAGAAGAGACCCAAGAAAGCACGGCTCAAACCGAGTCGGACGCGCAAGCAGAAGAGGTCGCACAAACGGCAAGCATGGTCCAAATTTACGTGGATCCCTCAGAATACGATGCAGCGATTGAAAGTGAGAACGATTATGTATCGATTTATCAGACAACAAGTCAAGAAACCGTCATCGGGAAGATCCACCGTGGAAGTTGGGCAACCGTACTTAGTCAAACAGAAGAGATGGTTGAAATCCAAACTGACGATGGAATAACGGGTTACATTGAAAAGCATTCTGCATCCATCCAAGAAGTTCCACTTTCGGAGACGCCGAAAAAATTGTCAGACTTTAAAGTCGTTCTTGATGCGGGGCACGGCGGCGAAGATTCTGGGGCGCTGTCAACGGATCAAACGATCATGGAGAAAGATTTGACGTTAGCCACCGTCCAAACCATCGGCGAAGTACTGACCCAAGCGGGAATTCAAGTCAGTTATACACGCACCGAAGATCGCTATTTAGCGCTGTCTGAAATTACTGCAGCTTCACTCTCGGAGGAACCAGATCTATTTATCAGCATTCATTTCGACAATTCAGAGCTACCAAACGGCAATCAAGGACTGACAACTTACTATTACTATACTGGGGCAAAAGAGATGGCAGAAACGATCACTTCCAGTTTGAGTAGTTCAGTGGCATTGAGTTCCAACGGCACTCGTTTTGGTAACTATTATGTTTTACGAGAGCAATATATTCCAGCAGTTTTGTTGGAGTTAGGCTATTTGAACAGTGACACTGATTTAGCGGTGATTACAAGTGAAGGCTATGATCAAAGGGTGGCGCAAGCATTGCTGACAGCGATTGAAGAGATCGTTGAAGCAGAGGAATAAAAAACAGCGACCACAAAACAGAGGAAGGATCTGTTTTGTGGTCGCTGTTTTAAGTAATCACTGCTCGTTAAAAGGTTTTGCTCATTTTGATATGGGGCATATCCGCGTCTAAAAAGACATCGCCTTCAGGCTGATAGCCTAACTTCAAGTAAAATTCTTTGGCAGTTAACTGTGCCCCTAACGTGACTTTTTTGATTCCTTGTTTTTGAATGAAAGCTTCCGCTCCCTCGATCAACTGCCTGCCGTAGCCTGAACCTCGATGAGCAGTTGGCACCGCCATTCGCTGTAATTTCACCTCATGATCAGAGATCGGTAAAAAACGTAAGGTTGCGACTGCTTCATTGTCATCGTCATATAAGACGAAATGAACAGCCAATGCCTCATTTTCATCTACTTCTAATGCTAATGGAACCCCTTGCTCTTTTACGAACACTTGATTTCGTATTTTCAATGACGCCAAATAGATCTCACTTAGCGTATCTTTTGTTTGTGCGATATGCATAAAAAAACTCACCTCAGCTATGATTTCTCCGTTATTTTTATTAGTATACCACTTTTTTTACAAATTTCTTTTTTTTGCGGCTAAAGTCGCAAGCTTTTTTTTACAAAATCAACTATAATGTTATAAAAAAGGGAGGGAATCTTTTGTTCGACAAATTCAAACAATCAAAACTGTTCTTTTGGTCATTGGAAGCATTGGTTTTAGTGACACTCGTGTTTGTGTTAAGTAAAGTCAATTTTCTATTTGCACCGATCGGCACGTTTTTTTCTACTTTATTTGCACCAGTATTGATTGCTGGCTTTCTGTATTATCTGCTAAATCCAATCGTCCTATTTTTGATGAAAACGACAAAAATAAAACGACTGTTTGCTGTCATATTGGTTCTATTGTTATTAGTAGCAGCAATCATCTTGATTTTCGTCAGCGTTATTCCTAATCTGGTGAGTCAGATTACTTCATTGGCGGAAAATATTCCAACATTTGCCAAAAATATGGAAAGCTGGATCTCAAGGATCGCTGATGATCCATTTTTCAAACAAATCGATATCGCGCAGCAGTTAGAAAACCTAAATCTTTCTTATGGTTCTTTGTTGCAGCAGTTTCTTAGTGGGTTATCCACTAGCTTAGGATCGATCGTCAGTACGATTGCTTCCGCGACGATGATCATCGTTACAGTCCCATTCATCCTTTTCTACATGTTGAAGGATGGAGAAAAGCTAGTTCCTAATCTGAAAACAGTCTTTCCAGAAAGAAGACGCGAGCAGATTGTTGGGTTGCTAGGTGACTTAAACAAGACATTATCCAATTACATCAGTGGGCAAGCGATCGAATGTATTTTTGTCGCTACCTTCACGTTTATTGGGTACTGGATGATCGGCGTCAACTATGCCTTTCTTTTTGGGGTGATCGCAGGGGTCACAAACTTGATTCCTTATTTAGGTCCGTATCTTGGCTTGATTCCAGCAGTCTTAGTGACGGTGTTTGATGAACCGTTCCGCGCATTGCTGTGCTGTGTCGTGGTACTAGTCGTCCAACAATTAGATGGAAATGTTATCTACCCGAATGTGATCGGAAAATCATTAGCGATCCATCCATTAACGATCATCTTGGTTTTATTGGTCGCTGGAAATCTGGCAGGTTTGCTGGGAATTTTCTTAGGAGTACCGTTTTACGCAATTTGTCGGACGATCGTGGTCTTTATTGTTCGTCTCATCAAAGATGACAAAATCAAGAAAAATCAAGAACGGTTGATCGAGTAATCAATGACTGGTGTTTTTTATTGCAAAGAAAAAAACTTTGTGATAGGATTTTATCGTGGGCTAAGCCCACGATTTTTTTTAGAATATAAAAAAATAAGGAGAGAATGCTATTATGAATGCTGACCCCGAGAGTCAGTCGCTTCTAGCGCAAATTTTATTATTGATCGTTTTGACATTGATCAACGCTTTTCTAGCGGCCTCTGAGATCGCAGTCGTCTCAGTCAACAAAAACCGTGTGGAGCAAAAAGCGGAAGAAGGAAATGTCAAATCACAAAAATTATTGAAAATCATTGATAATCCAACAAATTTCTTGTCAACGATCCAAGTTGGGATTACCTTGGTGAATATCTTATCTGGGGCATCTCTGGCAGATACCTTGTCGACCCGTCTGGCACCTTTATTAGGTGGAGGAACGGCAGCTAAAAGCTTAGCGAACATTATCGTTTTAGCGATCTTGACCTATGTGTCGATCGTTTTCGGTGAGTTGTATCCAAAACGTATCGCCATGAACAAATCAGAAGAAGTTGCCCAGTTCACTTCTGGTGTGATTCGAACGATCGGGATTATTGCAAAGCCCTTCGTCTGGTTCTTATCTGCTTCAACAAGCTTATTGGCGCGAATCACTCCAATGGAATTTGACGATGAAGATACAAAGATGACCCGTGATGAAATGCGGTATATGTTGGAAACAGAAGGGGTCTTTGAAGAAGATGAATTAGAGATGCTGCAAGGGATCTTTTCATTAGATACGAAAGTCGCCCGTGAAGTCATGGTTCCCCGAACCTCTGCCTTTATGGTGGATATCAATGACTCAGTAGAAGAAATTTTGACTGAAATTTTAGCAGAAAATTATTCTCGTATTCCTGTATATAATGAAGATAAAGACAAAGTCGTTGGGATTTTGCATACCAAAAACCTTTTGAAATGTGCCTACAAATACGGCTTTGAAACAATGGACATCAAGCAGATCTTGCAAGAACCATTGTTTGTTCCAGAAACAGTATTTATCGATGATTTGCTTTATGAATTAAAGAAAACCCAAAACCAAATGGCGATCTTGCTTGATGAATACGGCGGAGTCGTTGGGTTAGTTACGTTAGAAGACTTGCTTGAAGAAATCGTCGGTGAGATCGATGATGAATCCGATGAGGTCGAAGAGCTTTATGAAAAAATCTCTGATAAAGAATACGTGATCCAAGGTCGGATGCTGATCGATGATTTCAATGAAGCTTTCAATATGAGCTTGCATATGAGCGACGTCGATACGATGGCAGGATACTTGATCACTGCTTTAGGAATGATTCCAGATGAAGGAGAGAAACTTTCCTTTGAAGTGGATAACGTGAAATTGATTTCTGAAGAAATGGAAGGATCACGTGTCTTGAAGATCCGTGTAATCTTCCATGATCCAGAAGAAGGCGAAGTGGAACCAGAAGAAGAACGCCGCTATTTCCGCAAAGATTTTGAGGAAGATGAGCCTCGCCGTTAAAGTTCCGCATGAATGAAATGAGAAAGACCAAGGCAACTGCTTTGGTCTTTTTTGTTCCTTTTTTTTACTTATTCCCCTTGATTTGTTTGTAAGAAACGGTTACGATAAATCTAATCAATAATACAGTTTAAAAACAGATAAAAAAACACGTGTATCTTATCGTTAAGCAGTTTGATTGCAATTTTCCGTAAGAAAAGCGAGAATATCCATAGAAATCTGATAAGAACGAGGGGCTTGAAATGAAATTTTACCGTATGCTTAGTGATGATATCCGTTACAATTTGGCAACTGAAGAGTATTTAATGAATAACGTAGATGTTTCAGAACCTTGTCTTCTGTTATACATACAAAAACCATGTGTTATAATCGGCAGAAATCAAAATGCGTATCAAGAGATTGATTTTGACTATTTAAGGAGTCGCAATATCGTGTTGACTCGCAGGACATCTGGCGGTGGAGCAGTTTATGACGATCTAGGCAACATGAGCTTTAGTTTTGTCACCAAAAAAGATGCCACGAGTTTTGGTGACTACCAAAGTGCAACACAACCGATCATGAAAGGCTTAGCGGCAATGGGAGCCAAGGAGGTAGAAGTACATGGCCGCAATGATCTGTTCATTGATGGGAAAAAGTTTTCTGGCAATGCGATGTATACAAAAAAAGGCCGAACGTATTCTCATGGCACATTGATGTATGATGTGGATCTAGAAGAATTAACAAAAGTCCTACACGTTGCCCAAGAAAAAATTGCCTCTAAAGCAACGAAATCCGTGCGGAAAAGTGTGACGAATATTAAACCGTATTTGGCAGAACAATACCAATCAATGGATACCAAGGCATTTCGAGATACACTCCTTTGCCATATCTATGAAGTAGAATCGATTGATGAAATCAGTGAGCAAGAGATCGTCTTGACGGATGCGGATCGCCAAGCGATCCAAACGTTGTTTGAAGAACGTTACGCGAACAATGAGTGGATTTTTAATGAAGCGCCTGCTTTCGAATGGCAAAAAAGAAAGCGGTTTGCGCAGGTTGGGATCGTTGAAGTCGATTTTACTGTCAACAAAGGCAAGATTGCAGCGATTCAAATTACCGGTGATTTTTTTGGACAAAAAGAGATCAGTGAACTTGAAGCAATGCTGCAAGGTATTGATTTTGAACAAGACACCATCAACCACTTGCTAAAGGATATTGCCATCGAGCAATTTATCCATCAGATGACTAACGCTGAATTTCTTGCGTTGCTTTTTGATTAGGAGGAAAAAGATGCTAGAAGCCATCAACATCACAAAGCGTTACGATCGAAGCGTCCTAGATGGTCTCTCTTTTGCTGTTCAGCCGGGGGAAATTGTTGGGGTCGTTGGCAAAAGCGGCTCGGGGAAATCAACGTTGCTTCGGCTTTTGAACTTAATTGAGACACCTGACAGTGGGGAGCTGCTCTTTGACGGGAAACGAATCGATCCCTTAAACAAAAAGCAACTGCTACATGCGCAGCAGGAAATCGGCATGATTTTTCAAAATTACAATCTGCTACACAATCGAACCGTTTTTGAAAATGTCTATTTGCCCTTGAAGTTAATGGGGAAATCATCAAAGAAGGTGTTGGAGATGCTTTCATTTGTTGGGATGGAAGACAAAGCCGATATCTATCCAGCCAAGTTGAGCGGTGGGGAGAAACAACGAGTAGCTATCGCACGGGCGTTGATCCGTGAGCCGAAAATCTTGCTGTGTGACGAACCCACTAGTGCGCTGGATGAAGATACGAAAGCCGATGTACTTGCTTTACTGCAAAAAGTTCAACAGACGTTTCAGCCAGCAGTCATTTTCGTTAGTCATGAGCTAACCGCAGTCAGACAAATTTGTCAACGTGTGTTTGTATTGGAAGATGCCGTCTTTGCGGCGGAATTTGTCAATCATCCGCAGCCAATTGTCCGCAAAGAAAGCTCTTATGTGGACAAAGTGGAGAGGAGTTTGTTGCATGACGATTAGTGAGAGTATTTTGTATTATTTACCTGAATTACTTCAGTCTTTGAAAGAAACAGCGATCATGATGGGGATTTCGATGCTCGCAGCCATTGTCTTAGGACTACCGCTAGGTGTCTGGCTCTTTCTTAGCCGCAGTCGTGGGAAAAAAGTCTCATTTCTTTATGAGTGTTTGAATCTCGTTGTGACGATCATCCGCTCATTTCCGTTTCTATTATTTGTCGTAGCGTTAATTCCACTGACGCGAATGCTTTTAGGTAGCTCATTTGGACCGATTCCCGCCAGTTTCCCTTTGAGCATCGTTGCTATGAGTATTTTTGCTCGTTTGACGGAGCAAGTACTGCTGGATGTCCCCGAAGAAGTTTCATATTTGGCGAAATCCCTTGGTGTCAGTCAATGGCAATACGTTTGGTCGTTTTTACTGGTAGAAGCTAGAAGCGGCTTGATTTTATCTTTAACGACGACAGCAGTCAGTATGGTTTCTTATTCAACAGTGATGGGGATCGTTGGTGGCGGCGGTATCGGCGATTTTGCGATCCGCTATGGCTATCAACGCTACGAATATGGCGTCATGTATTTTGCAATTATCATCATGATTCTTTTGGTCTTTATCCTGCAAGGGATTGGCAATCAAGCAGCAAGAAAACTTGATAAACGAAAATAGGAGGAATGAAAGTGAAAAAAGGATTTGTTTTAGGATTGAGTGTATTGGCATTAGGTGTATTGGGGGCTTGCGGTTCCAGCTCTGATGAGGCGAGCGAAGAGAAAATCATCAAAGTCGCTTCGCAAACGACACCAATGACCGATGTCGTAAAAGTTGCAGCGGAAGCAGTGGAAGATGGTTGGGAGATCCAATTGGTCCAAGTCAATGACAATATCCAGTACAATGAGCTGCTGAATAATGACGAGGTCGATGCCAACTTTGCGCAACATGAACCATATATGCAAATGTATAATGAAGAAAAAGATGCAAACCTAGTGGCATTAGATAAAATCTACAACGCAAAAGTCGGTTTTTATTCCAAAGAGTATACGGATATCAATGATATTCCAGAAGGAACGAAAGTCGCATTGCCGAATGATGTGTCTAACGAAGGTCGAGCGTTAGCGATTTTAGCAGAAGAAGGGTTGATCACTCTCAAAGATGGCGTTGGTGTCAATGGAACACTTAAAGACGTTACCGAAAATCCGAAAAACTTTGAATGGTTATCTGTTGATTTACTGAATCTTGCGGAAGCCTATGATGAGCCGAATGTATCCTTGGTATACAACTACCCAACCTATATTGCGAAAATCGGTTTGAAACCAGCCGATGCCCTTTTCTTAGAAAAAACGATCGATGATCGCTTTGCTATCTCATTGGTTGCTCGAGAAGACAATCAGGATTCTGAAAAAATCGCCGTCTTGCGCCGTGCCATGACTAGCGATAAAGTTCGCGAATTTTTAGAAAACGACCATAGCGATACCTTACTGCCAGCATTTTAATTTATTTCTATCAAATAGAAAGAACACCCTTTGCCTAACTCTTTAAAAGAGAGTAGTCGAAGGGGTTTCTTGTCTTTTTTTGCTTTTTTATCACCCTTATCCATGATATACTGATTTGGTCAGAAAACTAGCGACAGGTTAAAATAGACACTGTTCGCATCGTAAATACAAGAAATGGAGCAATAGAATCAATGGATAATCCAAAATTAAAACAACAAGTAGATAGTCGCCGTACCTTTGCGATTATTTCCCACCCGGATGCGGGGAAAACAACCATTACAGAACAATTATTATTATTCGGTGGCGCGATTCGCCAAGCTGGTACGGTCAAAGGGAAAAAGACTGGGAATTTCGCAAAGTCCGACTGGATGGAAATTGAAAAACAACGGGGGATCTCCGTGACCAGTTCCGTTATGCAGTTTGATTACCAAGGCAAACGGGTCAATATTTTAGATACCCCTGGGCATGAGGATTTTTCTGAAGATACCTACCGTACCTTGATGGCGGTGGATAGTGCCGTCATGGTGATCGATAGCGCAAAAGGGATCGAAGCGCAAACGAAAAAACTCTTCCAGGTCGTTAAAAAACGCGGTATTCCGATCTTTACCTTTATCAATAAACTCGACCGTGATGGCCGCGAACCATTAGAATTATTAGAAGAACTAGAAGATCTTTTAGAGATCGAATCATTTCCAATGAATTGGCCGATCGGCATGGGGAAAGGCTTAGAAGGACTGTATGATATCCATAACCAACGGGTCGAATTTTATCGTCCAGACAATCACGGTGGGGAACGTTTAGTTGCCCTAGATGAAAATGGTCAATTTCCTGCAGACCATCCATTTGCCGAAGATGGGCTGTTCCAACAAGTTTTAGAAGAAGTAGAATTACTGCAAGAGGCTGGCGATGCCTTTGATACAGAAAAAATCGCGCGAGGCGATCAAACACCCGTGTTCTTTGGTTCCGCCCTTACGAATTTCGGAGTGCAGACCTTTTTGGAAACCTTCTTGTCCTTTGCACCAGCGCCTTACGGTCACAAAACTTTAGCTGGTGATGAAGTCAGTCCTTATGAACCAGAAATGTCTGGGTTTGTGTTCAAGATCCAAGCAAATATGAACCCTGCCCATCGTGACCGGATCGCCTTTGTCCGTATTTGTTCAGGAACCTTTGAACGAGGCATGGACGTGACACTTGAGCGTACTGGAAAAAAAATGAAACTCAGCAATGTGACACAATTTATGGCAGATACCCGAGAAAATATTGAAGAAGCAGTCGCTGGAGATATCATCGGGGTTTATGATACGGGAAATTACCAAATTGGCGATACGATCTATGAAGGAAAACTAAAAGTTGCTTACGAAGAGCTACCATCATTTACTCCGGAACTCTTTATGAAAGTCACTGCAAAAAATGTGATGAAACAAAAATCTTTCCACAAAGGAATCTATCAGTTGGTCCAAGAAGGAGCCATCCAGTTGTACAAGACGTATCTTAGTGATGAGTATATCATCGGTGCTGTCGGGCAGCTGCAATTTGAAGTTTTCCAATACCGCATGATGAATGAGTACAATGCAGAAGTCATTATGACCCCAATGGGCCACAAGATCGCTCGCTGGATCGATCCGAAAGACTTAGATGAGCGCATGAGCTCAAGCCGTAATATTTTAGCGAAAGACCGTTTCGACCAGCCATTGTTCTTGTTTGAGAACCAATTTGCGATGCGTTGGTTCGCAGATAAGTACCCAGACGTCGAATTGAAGAGTTTAATGTAAGAGTCGTTTCCTGCTAGAGTATCTAGGTAGGCGCAAGTTTGTACGTTAGGCTAATCTTTTTTAATTGAACGATTGTAGAGAGTCCTTTCTTATTCAAATGGATAAGAAGGGGCTTTTTTTGCTGAAAACATGCTTTTGATACAGAAGGAAGGTTGCGTGATTGGGAAGAATCGTCCAGTGATCAGACAATTATCCTAATTTATAACCATTCTTTTAAAAGAAGATAAAATGAGTCGGAAAAAGAGCGTAGTATTAAAGGTGACCACAAGGAAATGCATTTGAAATGAATAGAAAAATATCATAGGCCCATTTGATGATTCAGGAAATTTTCACTTGTTTGAAAGTAGAGGGATAGCAGAGAATAGATTGCCAGTGATAGAGGTCGTTTAATCATTTGATCGAGGACATGTTCTTTTTGTCAGATGCTACTAGTGAAGCCTAAGCTTTCTTTATCTGAGCATGAATCGGTGATAGCCCTTGAAACTTCATTTGAAGCACTTCTAACAGATGGTTTAAGTTTTCAGTTGGTGAACCATGGCTTCGGGACGCCAAAATGAATTAGTCTTATTGCTAGTCTACTAGTTATCTATCTATCGATTTTGCTAAAGCAAATGATTATTTATTAAATAAAAGTGATTTCTGAAACCAGAAAGGGGACCAGGTAGTGCTAAAAAGTTTGTTATTCATATTTTCGGCGATATTTTTCTTTCCAACAATAGAGGCTGCAGCTGATGAGGTTTCCGAAACGTTGATTTTTGATTTGAACACGATTGACTTTAAGGACGAACACTATTATTTGTTGAAAACCACACAAGATCTTCAGCTGACCGTCAATAGCAACGGCAGTGAAGGTGCTTTTGACGTAACGATCACGGCTGTCGGAGAAGGATTTTCAGCAGAACTAAACAGCGTGAACGGTTCGGAAGAGAAGCTCATTCAGATTGAGGATACTGATGAAACATCAATGATTCTTAACGTAGCTGCAACATTGAACATAAAGGAATATCTTGATGCCAACTCTGAGTACTACCTTTCGGTCACTTTTACAGCAATTGATGATTCAGAGACCTTTATGAAAGAGATAAAAATGAATCAGACGGATGAGGAAAAAGAAGAGATTCCAGACGAAAACTTGACAGATGAAGACCAAGAGGATGAAAAGCAAGAAGACAATGGCATTGAAGATGAATCTGAACGCCCAGAGGAAGAAGCAGAATCTATTTACGACGAACAAGCAAACTTGGAAGAAGACTCACTTGATAATGATTCTACCAAGCTAGAAGATTCAATCAGTGATGTCGAGGATGAGGCTAGTACTGAGTTTTTTTTAGGGAAGAAAAGCCAGTGCGAGACGGCAACATCTTTTTCAAAAGAAGCGACCGCGAAAAAAAATATGCTTAGACTTTTATCAGGCAAAACCGCTTATTTGGTATGAGCGGTTTTTCTTGTCTCGCTTCTTCTATTTCTTCCTAAAGAGGAAACCATGGAGAGAAGATACGCAACATTTCTTTAAAAAGGAATCTCTCAATAATTGATGACCGATGGAATAAGCAGAAACAGAACAAAAGAGAGGAACTAGCCCTCTCTTTTTCTTTTTGATTTAAAAATATAGATGACTGCAGCTGCCAACGCTGCAACGAGAACAAAGATAATCCAAATAAGGATTTGATTATTTGTCTGAACATCGGCAGTGTTCGTTGGACGGTTCTCTTTTTTGAAGTTATCCAGGTCTTCTTTCTCATAAGAAAAAGTAGTCGTGATCGCTTTTCTAGTTGTTTCTATTGTTAAACGGTATTCGCCTTCAATAAGTTCACTATCGTCTATTAAAGGGATCTGCATTCTTGATTTGGTTAACGGCGTTAAAAGAACGGAATCTGCTAATTCCCCAGAGGCAATTGTTTCTCCATTGGGGTTTATTAATTCATAGAGCGCATTGTTTAAGTTGCCTAAAATAGGATTATAGTTAAGTGCATAAAATTGTAGGTTTACCGTATCTTGAAGAGCAACGAAGGAGAAATCTTCATAAACGACGTCTTTGAGCTCTTCCACTTCACTAAAAAGTAAGTTGATAAAAATAAGTGACTCATACACAGATTTGATACCAACTGAATCTTCTGCTGTTTCAAGACCCATGATCTGGCTAAAATTGATTGCCCCCATCACGGTTCCTTCACGTGCAGGCTCCTCTGGAAGAGTGATCGTTACAGTCACAAGAACGGATTCATTTGGGAGAATCTCAATTTGATCATCATCATCTAATGCTTCTGATTCGATCAATGCATAATTGGAAAAGTTATACTTGTCATCTAGCAGTAAAGTCAAGTCGTCGCTATAGATGATAGCCGATTCTCGTGAGAGAGCAGTAGAGGTGTAAGGCGTGACAACAATGGGTGAATCACCGGATCCAACATTATCTAGTGTAATTTCAACAATATACGTCGTCTCCATCTCAGGAGAAATACTCAAGGTATTATCAGAAATTTTATACTCCGTTCCACTAAGCGTAAGTTTTAATGAATTCGCAGTTTCATCGGCATGTGCGCGATGGATGTTTGTATTGCTGATCAGTGTTAGTAAGAGAAGCAACACAGAAATCCTTAGAAAAGAATTTCTGTGTTTGAATGTATGATTCATGATTTTTTTTCCTTCTGAAAATTATAAAGGTGGAGTTTCACCAGTATCGGTAGCATCTTGTGCAGTTATTGTAATGACAGGTCTGTTTTCGTCATCATATGCTATGGCGGAGACTCTATCAATCGTGAACGTTACTTCTTTACTTTCGTTTGCAGCAGAATATGCCAATGCCTCTACAGGAATTAGTGCATTTTCTGTGATGCTGATTGTATTTTCTGGTGCAGTAGTCACAATATTAACTGTTTTTGCAGCAGAAGTTAAGTTTTGTAATGTACCCCCAACGTTTGGTATGGCTCCAGAGACTTTTCCGCCGTTTTCTTCCAATATATCAGAAGTAATTTCTACAGAAGACGTTTCTTCTGGCATTAGTTCATTAAACTGGAATGTTGCAACACCATCAATAACTTCAATTTCAATAGGTTTGGTAATTGTTGGTATAGTATTGGCAAACGCGTTGGCTCCTCCGGCTAACAACAAAGATGCAATGAATGTAGTACCCAAAATAACTTTTTTCATAATAAAACCTCACTTTAATTTTTGCAGATGAATTACTGCTTAAATAAAGTATACAATGATGGTGTATTATGTTATTATCCGTTTTTGCGCTATTTTTAATGAAAAAGTAGAAAGTATTTTATTAATCTGATTTTTTTATAAAATAATTTAATAAAATATTCTAGTGGTCAAATGATGTTGATTATCAAGTTGACCTATCTTTCTGTCTATGAATTATCAATTCAGTAATAATCACTATGAAAGTAAATTTGTTGCAGGGGTATATTTTGGCTTTTATTTTAAGTCAAAGTCTTCTCAGAGCTGAAAGAATTGTCGTTCCAACTAGGATTGGACCTAAAAAACGAAAAAAATGTTATTCGTAGTCTCTGAGAATTTGCTCTGAATCAGTCGCTGTCAGAGAAACGAGTTCTGAAAATTCATGTTTAATATTTCTTTAGTGAACCCCTGCAATTCAATAGAAATCAACTTTCTATCATTTTTAAGAAACTATTTTGGAAGTAGCTTTACGCGTATGAACAGTTGAGTAGGGTGGGGATTGAAAAGTATGATTCTATTTATGCGTTCCTATTGGATAGGTATATCGAAGTTACTTATGAAAAAATATCAATTAACGTTTTCATTCAATTAGTAATCTGCACCTACAATTCTTCTAGCTTCAAGCGACAGAGACATCAAGGGTTACCCCTGTGTTAATAAACGTTCATGTTTGTTTCATTATAAAGAAATCTCAAAAAACTAACTGTGTGGGATGGCTATCTCATGAACCCTAGATTTTAATAGGAAGCATAATTTTTTAGGAATATACAATCAGACTCTTTGAAGAAACCCTTGAAAGAGTTTTTTTGTCTTTCTTAATTTTATGAAGTTGCTACTCGTTTCTAATCGACAGGTCTTTTAGTCAGTAGAAAGAAAAAGAGTGACAATGATTATTTTATTTGTAGTTTTTTTGAAAAAAAGACGATAAAAATCAGCTGGTTCTTACTATATCCTTAATAGCAGAGGATCAAAGTTCTTTTAAGGAGTGAATCAAAATGCTGCAAACCAGAATAAATTTCAGTGGACAAAAGAATGCTACCATGTTGACTGTGCGCTTTTTCAGCAACAAGACGAACACGATTTTAGAGAGAAATTTAATTGTGGATCAAGAGGATGATCGTCAATCGGTTCTTGACTACTTAGCAGAATCACTAGGGGAAATCAACATCTTGCAATACTCTTCGAAAAACGTTTTGTGTATCGCTGAACGTTCAAGGCTAGAAAAAGCAGGAGGCACGCATCGATTGGAACATTTTTGGGGAGATGTCATCAGTTATATCGTTGAGTGCGTGGATAAATCTGGTATTCATTATGATTTGCATGTCATTGGCAATGTTGATTCGAATGATGAAGAAATTATGCGGGCAATTAATGAGATGAGTGATGAATTGTCGATCATCAACATTTATGAATACAAAGATTGCTGGATAAAAAGAGAAGATATTTTATTACAAGCTCTTTGAAATGAACTTGATTCCTCAAAGAAGTTTGTCCAGCTAGAAAATGATTTTACTCTCCAAGTCACTTACCAATCAATGAAAGAATACAAATTTTATCTAAGTTTATGGAAACAGCTAATTCCCAGGATCTTTTTAATGGTTTCCAACACTTTTTTGTTACAAAAGGTAAGAATCATTTCACAAGTTCTTCTCACCCGTTCTGTTTTAAAGAAGCGGGGATTTTTCTGAAGTTTTTATTAAAATTGTCCGTTTAATGAAAAAAGAGGCTCAAATTTAAGTTTATTTTACTATAATTGGAAACTAGGATACTTTTTAAATAAGGCGGGTAAAAAATTTTGGAATATATAGAAAAGTTGTATAGGTTTTATTTAACCAAAAAACAGGTAGATAAATTAACTATTGTTAGAAATATCATTTTGGAGAAGCAGCTGTCTCTTGATAAAATATGTGAAACGATAAACAAATCTTTGTATCAGGTGAAAATATTGATCAATGAAATCGCCGAAGATATGAGAGAGTTTACGACCTTTGACGAGTCTATTTTTTTGTTGAAAAAGAGAACCGTTTATTTGTCACGAGAATTAAACGAAGAACAAAGCCTGCATATTTTTGTGAATCTAAAGAAGAAGTATTTCTTAGAATCTCCTTATTATCGTCTATTATCCTATTTGTTAAGAAAAAGAAAGACCCGTATGGTGGACATCTCAGAAGAATTGATTTTTAGTATTTCTTATTGTTATAAATTGATCAGCTATCTGAAAAAAATGCTGGTTATCCAAAATGTCCCGATTACTATCAATAACAATACAGATTCCATTGATCTGACAGGGGCAGAGCCTTGTGTGCGGATGTACCACTATTTAGTTGAGATCATGGCTTGTAATGTTTACATCAATCAGCGCACCCGTGCAAGCGTTGAATTAGCTGCGAAAGAATATGAGCCGTTGAAAACTACAAAAGTGAAGCACGACATTATGTTTTCAATCATTGAAAATGCGGTGTTGAGGGGCTATATCGTCAATGAATTAGACGAAGCTTCCATCGCTATTTATGAGCAAATCAAGCAACTCAATGGGGAAAAACAAGTGATCAAGCTGCTGCCGATCAGAAGTCAGCAAGATATCGAGAAAGAACAGATTTTTTATCATTTCTGGGTTTTTCTCTTCATACCTGAAACGATCTCGGATCAAGAGAAACTTCTTTTAGGAAAACAGCTGCGAAACCTCTCGGGGAATCCATTGGTCGAATTTTCTGCCGATGTTGTGGCTGTCTTGTCGCAAAAGTATGATCTTTCCAAAGCGATCGAAGCGTTTCTTACCTATGAATTAGTGATGAATACATGGGGCTGTCTTCATCTCTTTTTGGATAGTTTTGTGTCTACTGAAGATTTGTCCTCTACGAACGAACGCGTATTAGAGGTGGAGGAGCTGATTGGGACCGTCTTGCAGCGCCATTCGTTTGTAATAGAAAAAGAAGCCCTTTTCTTAAGGAAAATCGCTCAGATTACAGCATCTTATTTACCTATCCAAAAAGAGGAACCGATTCGCATTGGTATTTCTCTTTTGAACCACCCAGAATATATTCCGGTCATTAAGAACAAACTATTGAAAATTTACAATGAAAATGTGATTCACTTTAGTTCGAACTTAGGAGACTCAGACATACTGGTTTCTGATGGCGTGCTGATCCATAATGAGTCACAGAAATTTACATTTTTTGGCAATGTTCATAGTACCAAGGATTGGCACAATCTACATGTGATGATCCAGTCGATGATTTCTAATAAATATACTTGAAAAAGAGAGCGTAACGCTCTCTTTTTTTGCTTGACTATCAGGTAGCGTTGGTCGAAGTACTAGGCGAAAGAAGGAGGAGAGAAGACAAAAAAAGATATCTATAAAAGAGGGCTGCGACAGTCACCTTTTATAGATATTTTTTAAACACGTGATTAGGCAAAGCTAACGTGAGGAAGACAACGTTTTTTTGATGGAGATTTCTACCACTTCGGGCATTTGGATCACAGAGATCGTAGCAGGATCATAGGAGCCATCAGGTAATTTTTTCAAGAAGTAATTTTTGATTTCTTCTACTTCCGTCGGGCGAATATTCCGTTTTTTATTGATCAGCAAAATTTCATTGTGGTTCGGCGCTGAGGTAAAGATCACGGTCGTGTCTCCGGCAGTGTAAACCTTTACAAGTTCTGCGTCGGTATTTTCAAGTTGATTCAATACTAGTCGAGAATGGCTGTTTGTAACGTTGATTAATTTCACCAGACTCACCTCACATTCTATGTATTTATTAATAACATTATAGGTCGTTTTTTTTCAAAAGAAAAGCCAGACAACTCGGAATTACCCAATTTTTTGGCAAAACATGGTTGTCTGGCAAAACGAACGGTTTGGTCACCGTTTTGACACGTTATTGCTCATCTGTTTCTGATGGTTTTTCCTCTTCAGCAGAAGGTGTTTCTTCAGGAAGTGCAGAGGATTCAGCTGAAGTTACAACGATTTTATCGGAATCCTCCAATTGTGCTTTTAATTGACGAACTTGAGGATGCTCAAGATAATATTCAGCAATCCCGTCTTCGATTTGATCTTGGATGGTCCTGCGCAATGGGCGAGCACCCATCGTTGCACTGTAACCTAGATCGACCAGTTTTTCTTGCACGTCTTGTGGAACATCGATATGCAATTTTTGATGACTAAGTGTTTGATTGACATCATGCAGCATAAGGGACACGATCGATAACAAGTTTTCCTTGCTTAGTGCCTTGAATTCGATGATCCCGTCAAAGCGATTGAGAAATTCTGGCGTAAAGTAATTGTTCAATTGATTTAACACGGAACGAGTGATGCCTTCACGCGCTGCGCCAAAGCCGACGTTGGCTTCAACTTTGCCAGTTCCAGCATTACTTGTCATGATGATTAAGGTATCTTTAAAGCTGACTGTACGTCCTTGGGCATCCGTCAAACGACCATCATCGAGAATTTGCAAGAACATATGCAATACATCAGGATGGGCTTTTTCCACTTCGTCTAATAAAATTAGGCTATATGGATTCCGACGAACTTTTTCCGTCAATTGACCCGCTTCTTCATAGCCAACGTAACCAGGAGGAGAGCCAATCAGTTTGGATACACTGTGTTTTTCCATGTATTCTGACATATCGAAACGAATCATCGATTCTTCAGAACCAAACATCTCATAGGCTAATTGTTTTGCTAATTCGGTTTTCCCGACACCGGTTGGCCCGACGAATAGGAAAGAGCCGATCGGACGATTTTGTTTGCCTAAACCGACCCGATTTCTGCGGATCGCTTTGGCTACTTTATCGATCGCTTCATCTTGTCCGATAACTTTAGCTTTCAAGTCATCCGCAAGATTTTTCAATTGCGTTTGTTCTTTTTCTTTCAATTCACCAACTGGAATATTTGTCCGTTCTTCAACGATTTGTTCCATGTCTTTTTCGGTAATGACTGGCGTTTCTTCTTCGCTGATTTGGCGTTCCTTCATTTTTTGCAATTTATTGATTTGATCGCGATAGTAAGCAGCTTTTTCGAAATCTTCTTCTCGAGAGGCAGCTTGTTTTTGCTCTTCCGCTTCTTGTAATTTCTTTTCGATCGTTTTTGGATCAACGATTTGGATCGTTAAGTTTTTCTTAGAACCTGTTTCATCTAGTAGATCGATTGCTTTATCAGGCAAGAATCGGTCTTGGATGTATCGGTTAGAAAGGGTAGCGGCAGCTGCGATCGCTTCATCAGTATATTTCACATGATGATAATCTTCATAACGTGGTTGCAAACCTTTTAAGATACGGATCGTTTCTTCCACAGAAGGTTCATCCACACGTACTGGTTGCAAACGGCGTTCTAAAGCAGCATCTTTTTCGATGATGCGGTATTCATTTAACGTCGTTGCTCCGACCATTTGTAGTTCTCCACGAGCAAGAGCTGGTTTTAAGATGTTTCCAGCATCCATATTTCCGTCGCCAGCTGCACCAGCGCCAACGATTTCATGGACTTCATCAATAAACAAAATCACGTTTTCTGCTTGCTTGATTTCTTCAATCAATTTTTGGATGCGTTCTTCAAATTGTCCACGAATACCTGTGCCTTGAACAAGAGACGCAACGTCCAAACGAATGACTTCTTTATCCATTAGTTTTTGTGGTACATCACCATCAACGATTTTTTGGGCTAACCCTTCAACGACGGCAGTTTTCCCAACCCCAGGTTCACCAATAAGCACAGGGTTATTTTTTGTTCGACGATTAAGGATCTCAATCACTCGTTTGATCTCTGAATCACGACCAACGACTGGATCGACTTCGCCATCACGAGCCATTTGGGTAATATTGATACCGTATTCTCCTAACAGACCTGCAGGTGCTTGGTTATTGCGTGGAGGCTGACCGCCGACAAAACCGTTACCGCCGGTTTGCGTCGGAGGGGTTTGTTCATAAGGGGTATTTCCTTGCTGCATCTGGCGAGACATTTGACGAAATAGATCATCAATATTGCCGAATCCAAAAGGATCTTGCGCCATTGCAGCTGCAGCATTCCCAGATTGAGCTTTTAATTTTTGATAACAACTTTGACAATAATCGAGTTGTTTTCTTTGACCATTGACACTGGCATATAAATGAATAGACGCTTCATTTTTGCCGCAATTTTGACAAAGCATAGATTCACGACCTTTCATATTTGTTCCAACACCCTTATTTTACGGCGCTTTTTTACACTTGTAAAAGAAAAGGGGTTGTGTGCATAGAAACGGTCATCTTCGAGGTAATGTGTTATTGACCTTTACTGACCATAATTCTATTATACTAACTTTTTGTCAGACTGCAAGAATTTTACTCGTAAAAATTTTTGCCGCTCTTTCATTAGCAGAAGCGTCTTTTAAATAAAAAGTAATTCCATTATAATAGAAAGAAAGAGGTGAGAATTGACGATGGAGAACAGAGATTTTGCTTCAGAAATAACGCGTTTGCGCAATGGAGAGATCCAAGAATTGATTGTCCAACAGCCAGAATTCCTGGCGTTTAGAGATGTCTGGCTCCAGTTGGAAGATCGGTCTTCTTTTGTCGGAGAAGCGGGCTTAAATGGGAAGATCATCTACCGTTATGTGCAAGAAAATAAATAGGACATTTATTTCAATCGTTTATTTAAGAGAAAACGGTTGTCTATCGAGGAAAAAAATGGTAATCTTAACAGTTGAAAGGGCGATTTTTTTCGGGTGTCATTGCATGCATGGAAATTTTGCCTTCACACAAAAAAACGTATCATAAAGGAGATTGATCAATATGGAAAAGAAAGATTTTCACGTAGTTGCTGAGACAGGGATTCACGCACGTCCAGCTACATTATTGGTTCAAACAGCAAGCAAATTCAACTCTGATATCAACTTAGAGTACAAAGGTAAATCAGTAAACCTTAAATCAATCATGGGCGTAATGTCATTAGGCGTTGGCCAAGGTTCTGATGTAACTATCACTGCTGAAGGTGCTGACGAAGCAGATGCAATCGCTGCAATCGTAGAAACAATGAAAAAAGAAGGTTTGTCTGAATAATGGTTGAGATGCTAAAAGGAATTGCTGCTAGTGATGGTGTAGCCGTTGCGAAAGCCTACCTGTTAGTACAACCTGATTTATCTTTTTCAAAAGTATCAGTTGAAGATACTGCAGCAGAGGAAGCACGCTTAGATGATGCGTTAGCGAAGTCAACAGCGGAATTACAACAAATCCGTGACAAAGCAGCGCAAACTTTAGGTGAAGCAGAAGCACAAGTATTTGATGCTCATTTAATGGTTCTTTCAGATCCTGAGATGATTGGTCAAATCAAACAAAACGTGACAGATAACAAAGTCAATGCAGAAGCTGCGTTGAAAGAAGTTACTGACATGTATATTGGTATGTTTGAAGCAATGGATGACAATGCTTACATGCAAGAACGGGCAGCTGACATTAAAGATGTCGCAAAACGTATCTTGGCGCATTTGCTGAATGTGACTTTGCCTAATCCTTCAATGATCAACGAAGAAGTAGTCGTTGTTGCGCATGACTTGACACCAAGTGATACCGCACAATTAGACCGCAACTTTGTAAAAGCTTTTGTAACAGATATCGGTGGACGTACTTCTCATTCCGCTATCATGGCACGTTCTCTTGAAATCCCAGCAATCGTTGGAACAATGGAGATCACTGCAAAAGTGAAAGCGGGCGACATCTTAGCTGTTAACGGTATTATCGGTGACGTTATCGTCAACCCGACAGATGACCAAGCAGCTGAATTTGTTGAAGCTGGGAAAGCCTACGCAGAACAAAAAGCAGAATGGGAAAAATTGAAAGATGCTGAAACAGTTACCGCTGATGGCAAGCACTTTGAATTAGCTGCGAACATTGGAACGCCAAAAGATTTAGAAGGTGTCCACAACAATGGTGCAGAAGCAGTCGGTTTATACCGTACTGAATTCTTGTACATGGATTCTCCTGATTTCCCAACAGAAGAAGACCAATACAAAGCATACAAAGCAGTTTTAGAAGGAATGGCTGGCAAACCAGTGGTTGTCCGTACAATGGATATCGGTGGCGATAAAGAACTTCCTTACCTAAAATTGCCTCATGAAATGAATCCTTTCTTAGGCTATCGTGCATTGCGTATCAGCTTATCTGAACTTGGGGATGACATGTTCCGTACCCAACTTCGTGCGTTGTTACGTGCTTCTGCTCACGGCAACTTACGTATCATGTTCCCAATGGTGGCAACATTGAAAGAGTTCCGTACTGCGAAGAAAATGTATGAAGAAGAGCGTCAAAAATTGATTGACGAAGGCGTTGAGGTTTCTAACGAGATCCAAGTCGGAATCATGATCGAAATTCCAGCAGCTGCTGTCTTAGCAGACAAGTTTGCGAAGGAAGTTGACTTCTTCAGTATTGGTACCAATGACTTGATCCAATACACCATGGCTGCAGACCGCATGAACGAGCGCGTGTCTTACTTGTACCAACCATACAACCCATCAATTTTACGTTTGATCAAAAACGTGATCGACTCAGCGCATGCTGAAGGCAAATGGGCTGGTATGTGTGGAGAAATGGCGGGCGATCAAACTGCTGTGCCGCTTCTTGTAGGTATGGGCTTAGATGAGTTCTCAATGAGTGCAACATCTGTTCTGAAAACACGTAGCTTAATGAAACGCTTGTCAACGACTGACATGCAAGAATTAGCAAAACGTGCTTTAGAAGATTGCGATACAATGGAAGAAGTTGTTGAGCTAATCGAACAGTATGTAAACTAATCATTTCTAGGCAACAAGCAATTTTGCTTGTTGCCTTTTTTGTTTTGAGAAGTCTTCTTGTTTCATTTGACTTGTAACAACTTACTACTTTTATTAGAAAACGAACAGTTTTGTCATATCTTGGAATTAAGCTATGATTCCCTGAGTTTTTCCCGTATCATGATTAAACGGGGAACAAAATCTAGGACCATGGTAGGAGTATGTCTGCGATCGCCTATGGTATACTAATATCAGATATAAGCATTACCAAGGAGGAATCATCTTTGAAAGTACTTCTTTATTTTGAAGGAGAAAAATTATTAGCTAAATCAGGTATCGGTCGAGCGTTGGCCCATCAGCAACGAGCACTGACATCTGTCGGGATTCCTTTTACTCTTGATAAAAATGATGAGGACTATGATATCCTTCATATCAACACGTATGGGATCAATAGTATGCACATGGTCAACAAAGCCAAAAGACAAGGGAAAAAAGTGATTTATCATGCCCATTCTACAGAAGAGGATTTTCGTAATTCATTTATCGGCTCAAACCAGCTTTCGCCATTATATAAAAAATATTTGATCAATCTTTATTCTAGAGCCGATCAGTTGATCACCCCGACTCCTTATTCGAAAGAACTTTTGGAAGGGTATGGTATCCAAGTACCGATCGAGGCAATCTCAAACGGCATCGATCTTGACAAATATCAGCCGGATCAAGAGAAAGAAAAAGCCTTTCGTGAGTATTTCAATCTCTTACCAGATCAAAAAGTCATTATATCCGTCGGTTTATTTTTTGAACGAAAAGGCATTCTTGATTTTGTAGAGATAGCTAGACAATTGCCTGAGTATACGTTTATCTGGTTTGGTCATACACCAATGATGACGATTCCTAAACAGATCCGCGACCTCGTCAATGAAGACCATCCAGAAAATGTGTTGTTTCCAGGTTATATCAAAGGGGATATCATCGAAGGCGCATATTCCGCTGCCGATTTATTCTTCTTTCCTTCTTATGAAGAAACAGAAGGGATCGTAGTCCTTGAGGCGTTAGCCAGCCGCCAAAATGTGCTTGTTCGGGATATTCCTGTTTATAAAGGGTGGCTAAGTAATGGGCGCAATGCATACATGGAAAAAACTAATGAAGGATTTATTGAGAAAATCAAAGGAATCGTGGAAGGCACGTTACCACCATTGAGTGAAGCGGGTTATGAAACAGCAAAGCAAAAGAGTATTGATGAAATTGGGTTTAAATTACAAGAGGTTTATACAAAAGTGATGAATACGGAATGAAGAAACTAATGTAAAGTTTGGAGGTACCGTTTTGAAAATCGGATTTTTTACTGACACCTACTTCCCCCAGGTAAGTGGTGTGGCGACATCGATCAAGACATTGAAAGAAGAGCTTGAGAAAAAAGGCCATAAAGTGTATATCTTTACAACGACCGATCCAAATGCTGATCTGGACGAAGAAGATATCATTCGCATGCCAAGTGTCCCGTTTGTGTCCTTCAAAGATCGGCGAATCGTGGTTCGCGGCATGTTGTATGCCTATTTGATCGCCAAAGAATTAGAATTGGAATTGATCCATACCCATACAGAGTTTGGTTCTGGGATGTTGGGGAAAATGGTGGGGCGTAAATTGCAAATTCCTGTGATCCATACCTACCATACAATGTATGAAGATTACTTGCACTACATCGCAAACGGGAAAGTCTTACGACCATCTCACGTGAAATATCTTTCACGGCTATTTGCCAACCACTCGACAGGTGTTGTTTGTCCAAGTGAACGGGTCATCGATACGCTGAGAGGGTATGGTGTGGTTTCACCAATGCGGATCATCCCCACAGGGATCGAAGTTGAGAAGTTTCGCCGACCGGATATTACAACTGACATGAAAAAAGAATTGCGGGAGAAATTGGGCATCACTGAGAATCAACCCATGCTGCTTTCCCTCAGTCGTATTTCTTATGAAAAAAATATCCAAGCAATCATCGACGGCATGCCAGAAATTTTAACGAAGATTCCTGATGCGCAATTAGTGATCGTTGGGAAAGGTCCGCATAAAGAAAAATTAGAAGAAAAAGTGGTGGATATGGCTTTATCTGACCATGTTCAATTTGTCGGCGAAGTGGCAAATGATAAAGTGGCGATCTATTACCACGCTGCGGATTACTTCGTTAGTGCGTCCACATCAGAAACACAAGGACTGACTTACACGGAAGCAATGGCTGCTGGAACACCGTTAGTCGTTGAAGGAAATGACTACTTAAATACCTTGATCGACGATCCGTCTTTAGGCGTCACCTATGAGAGTGATCGGGATTTCGCAAAAGCATTTATTGATTATTATGAACGAAAGATTCCTGCTGATCCCGAAGTTCTTGCTAGAAAAATGTACGAGATCTCGGCATTGCGCTTCGGTGAGTCGATGCTATCTTTCTACCATGACATGGTCGCTTATTATGAAACAGAACGCATCGAAAAAGAAACCGAGCAGACGCTAGAAAAATTCAAAGTAAAATTAAAGGCCTTTCGCCGAACGATCGATTAAACAGAAAATTTTCGCAAGTTCATGTTTTTAGCGTATACTAAAGACATGAACTTTTTTATTTTGGAGGGATCTGCATGGAATTAGGATTTATCGGTACTGGTGTCATGGGTCAAGCGATGGTTGGTCATCTCTTAGCTGCAGGACATACAGTGAATGTTTACAATCGGACGAAAGAAAAAACAGATGAACTCGTTGCGAATGGAGCAATTTGGTGTGACACCCCAACAGAAGTTGCATCAGAAAGTGAAATCATCTTTACAATGGTTGGTTATCCATCCGATGTTGAAGAGGTTTACTATGGGCCTCAAGGGATTTTTCAAACGGCTGTGACGGGCAAAACATTGGTGGATTTTACCACCAGTACACCTGATTTGGCAGAACGAATCTACCAGACAGCGAAGGAAAAAGGAGCAGCGAGTATTGATGCGCCAGTTTCTGGTGGTGATCTTGGTGCGAGAAACGCCACGCTAACGATTATGGTTGGTGGCGATGAAGAAGCTTACCAACAAGTAAAACCACTTTTTGAAGTATTAGGAAAGACGTTTCAACTTCAAGGAGGGGCAGGGAAGGGTCAGCATACGAAAATGGCCAATCAGATCATGATTGCCGGAACCATGACGGGGATGACAGAAATGCTGGTCTATGCGAATCAAGCCGGTCTTGATTTACCACGAGTGATTGACACGCTTTCTGGCGGTGGGGCAGCCAATTGGTCCATGACGAATTACAGTCCTCGTATCCTAAAAGAGGATTATTCTCCAGGCTTTTTTGTCAAACATTTCATCAAAGATTTGGGGATCGCTTTGGATGAGGCCAAGAAGATGGGATTGGATTTGCCAAGCACCGCTTTAGCTAAAAAATTGTATGATCAGTTAGCTGAAAAAGGCTTCGAAAATGACGGAACGCAGGCGCTGATTAAACTTTGGTGGCAAGATGGAAAAAAATCTTAAAATGACAAAAAAAATACGAAAAATCAATGCAAGATAGAGGATGTTTTGATACAATATAACGGACAGAAAAAGGAGGCTTACGAATGAAAAGTTCGCAATTAGTCGCTATCATCAAACGTTTAGAAGCGATGGTCGAAGCGCAAGACAATGAAGTTCAAGTACGTCGTTTTGAAAAAGAAGGCGTCGAAAAATGTACCGTTACTTATGACAATTCGACAGAAACGTTTGAATTAACGGAAGCAGAATCAAGTCAATCTTATCAATTTGATAATGTTGATATTGTAGCCATGGAAATCTATGATTTGATCCAATAAGAATGAGTGGGACGTTCGTCGTCGCTTTCTCATTTCTAAACAGCAAGCCTACTTGGGCTTGCTGTTTTTTATTTATCTGCTGCTTTTTCTTGGCGATACAGGTGATTAAGGATGATCCCTAATGGATCGAGATTTTCCGGGGCTAAAGGAAGCGCAGCGCTTGCTGGCGGAAGTGGCTGTAATGTTTCCTCGGGAGAAAGAACTTTTGTTTGGATCAACTTGCCAAAGCTGACTTGATAGTATTTGATTTGAGTCTTCTGTGATCCTGACTCCTCTAAGACAAGGGGAATCGAAAAAATCACTTCTGGTTCTTGAATAAATTGATTGACCCTCATGATTTCTTGGTAAAAGCTTTGTGCTAAATGGATTTGGCGCTGCAATACACTAGCTTGTTCAAACAATAAGTGATCAATCAGGTATGCCAAGCGTTTTTTAAGGAGTGAAAAACAGTCGGTCTTCTTTCCAGCAAAAAAACAGCCGATTTCTCGCCACTTCTCTTCCAAGGGATACGCATCCATTTGAGGGAGTTGCTTACGTAAGGTTAATAGCGTCAGTTCGTTGACAGTCGGCAATTGAAAGGTTTCTGACAATAACTGAAACAACGCTGGCAATTTTTTCGTTTGCCGAAAGGGGCCATAACTGCCAACTTGTGGTGTTTGAGTGATCGTGAAGGTATGATTCGTCAAGTCAACAAAGCAATAGTTGGCTGAATGGTTCATTTGTCGGTTGTAGATAGGATGAAAAGCTTGGATCAAACGACATTCAAGTAATAGTGCATCCAATTCGGTATCTGTTTCGATGGTTTCAAAATCAACGACATTATAAACAAGTCGAAGCACCTTATTGGCATGCTGCTGATTTTTTCGGAAGTAAGAAACGACACGCTGTTTCAATGATTTGGCTTTTCCTACATACAAGACTTCGTTGTGCTGATCTTTCATTAAATAAACACCAGGCTTTTCAGGCAGTGCATTTGCTTTGTTTTTTAGAAACTCTTTGTTCGGATTCATCGATCGTTCCTCTCCTTCCTTCAAAGAGTAGCAGATGAAGCGTAAGAGAGCAACGTTTGCTGGCCGTTGACAAGAAAAAATTAGAAATAGAGTGGAAGCAACGCAATGATAAACTTTGACATTCAAAGGAAATTTTTCTATAACGGAAACGGATTATTTTGTCAACTCGCAGCTTTTAAAATCTTAGAAAATCAATTCTTAAATAAAAATGCGCTTAAAAATCAAAAAAGTTCGAAAAAATTCTTGCATTTCTCAATAACTTCCGATATAGTTTGACTATCAAATGATTTGATTATCAAAGTATTCGGATGGTGAAAGTTATGGAACCCAATTTAGAAACAGTTAATGACTACTTAGTCAGCGTCTTTAATGACATCTTAGTGATTGAAGAATCTGAATTGAAAAAATCTCAATTCAAAGACCTTTCAATTACCGAAATGCATACCATCGAAGCCATCGGGATGTACAAAAAAAAGACCACGACTGAAGTTGCCAAAGAGCTTTCGATCACTGTTGGGACTTTGACCATCGCGATCAATCGTTTGGTGAAAAAAGAATATGTAGAACGGATTCGCAGTGAAGATGATCGGCGAGTCGTCAAACTAGGTTTGACGAAAAAAGGAAAACTCCTTTATCGTGTTCATCAGCATTTTCATCGTGAGATGGTGAAAGGTGTCTTGAGTCAGATGTCTCCTGAAGAGGAACAGGCACTGTTGAAAGCACTGAAAAATCTGCATGACTTTTTACAAGATTATAAGTGAGAATAATGGATGAATATGTTTGGAAAAATTACCGCGACTGCAAGTTATGTTCCAGAAAAAATCGTAACAAATGATGATCTATCAAATTTGATGGATACTTCAGATGAATGGATCCATTCTCGCACGGGAATCAAACGAAGAAGAGTCGCTGTCGGCGAAAACACTTCAGACCTTTGTATTCGCGTCGCTCAAACGCTCTTACAAGATGCTCAGCTTTCAGCAGAAAGTCTAGATTTTATCTTGGTAGCGACGATCACACCGGATTTCAATACACCGGCGGTTGCTTGCCAAGTCCAAGGGGCGATTGGGGCAGTCAATGCCTTTGCTTTTGATATCAGTGCAGCATGTGCTGGTTTCGTGTATGCATTGTCTATGGCTGAAAAACTGATTCGAACGGGCGCTAAAAAAGGATTGGTCATCGGTGGAGAAGTACTTTCAAAAGTCTTGGATTGGAACGACCGTTCGACGGCTGTTTTATTCGGAGATGGGGCCGGCGGTCTATTGCTGGAAGCATCTTCAGAGCAGCATTTGCTCAAAGAGTCTTTAAAAGCAGATGGGACGCGAGGCATGTCCTTAACATCTGGTTTTCGCACGAATGAGAATCCTTTCTCTCAAAACGCTCCGGCGTATAGTGCTTGTATGCAAATGATTGGACGAGAAATCTTTGATTTTGCAACGCGTGATGTGGTCGCCTCGATCAATGATCTGACACAAGATGAAGCAATCGATTATTTTTTGCTTCACCAAGCAAATTCACGTATTTTAGACAAAGTTGCTCGCAAGCTGAAGCAGCCCCGTGAGAAATTTTTGCAAAATATGCAAGATTATGGCAATACTTCGGCAGCCTCGATTCCGTTATTGCTAGATGAAGAAATCAAACGAGGTACACTGTCACTTGGCAGTGGTCAAAAAGTGGTGTTCTCAGGTTTTGGCGGCGGATTGACATGGGGAACTATGTTAGCCACCTTATAACTTGTTCACGAAACAAAATTACTATTGAAAAACACATTGGAGGAATATACACATGGTATTCGAAAAAATTCAAGAAATCGTAGCAGAAGAATTAGGAAAAGAAAAAGAAGAAATCAAATTGAACACAAACATCCAAGAAGATTTAGAAGCAGACAGCTTGGATCTTTTCCAAATCATTAACGAGATCGAAGATGAATTCGATGTGAAGATCGAAACAGAAGATGGTATCACAACCGTTGAAGATCTAGTTAAATATGTAGAAAAACAACAAGCATAAAACAAAGGCTAGGCAGACAGCCTAGCCTTTCCTTTTTAAGAACGTGTTTTTGCTGATTCATAGACGAACTGCAAGAAGCCATGTTCTCCAACGACAACGATCAAAGTAATGAAGGAGTGCAAGATGAAGACAGCCTTTTTATTTAGCGGTCAAGGCGCACAGTACCCCAAAATGGGAGAAGAGCTCTATCACCAAGAAGCAATCGTTCGTGAGACTTTTGAACAAGCCAGCACCATTCTAGGATATGATATGGCCGAGCTATGCTTTACTGAAAACGAACGTTTAAACCAGACGGAATATACGCAGCCTGCCATCTTAACGGTAAGTACGGCTTTTTGGCGACTTTTGGATGCGCAAGGAATCAAAGCAGATGCTGTTGCTGGCTTGAGTTTAGGCGAATATACAGCCCTAGTCGCTAGTGGTGCACTTGATTTCCAGACAGCAGTCGCATTGGTGCAAAAGCGCGGTCGGTATATGGCAAGTGCGGCGCCAGCAGGTGTTGGGAAAATGGTCGCTGTGATGAACACACTCGCTGAAACGATTGAAGAAATCTGTAAAGAAGCGAGTCAAGTGGGGATCGTGACACCAGCGAATTACAATACGCCGCAGCAGATCGTCATTGGCGGTGAAGCGCCGGCAGTGGATAAAGCGGTGGAATTGTTAAAAGCTGCTGGAACCAAACGGGTGATTCCTTTAAATGTCAGCGGTCCTTTCCATACTGCTTTGTTGGAACCCGCATCGCAGCAATTAGCACAGGAATTAGCTCAAATCACCTTTGATGAGTTGCAAATACCTGTCATCAGCAATACGACCGCGCAGCCAATGCAGCAAGACCAAATCAAGGAACTGTTGACGATGCAAGTGAAATCGCCAGTGCGTTTTTACGAAAGCATTGCGACACTGAAGCAGCTTGGCATCCAACAAGTCATCGAGATCGGACCAGGAAAAGTATTGAGCGGTTTTATGAAGAAAATAGACAAAGAAATCCAGACTGCGCGTGTAGAAGATAGCCAAACGTTGGCAGATACACTAGCCCGATTCAACTAGGAGGAATTTATGGATCTGCAAAATAGAAACGTCTTTGTAACTGGTAGCTCGCGAGGGATCGGTTTTACCATCGCGGAAGCCTTTGCCAAAGAAGGAGCGAATATCGTTTTAAATGGACGAAAAGAAATTCCCCAGTCACTGATCGATCGCATCACCAGCTATGGCGTGAAATGTGTAGCGATCAATGGGGACATTTCTGATTTTGATCAAGCGGCAACCATGCTTTTAGAAGCAGAAGCGGCAGTCGGACCGATCCACATTTTAGTCAATAATGCCGGGATCACGAATGACAAATTATTGTTGAGAATGAAACCCGAAGATTTTGATTCAGTGATCAAAATCAATTTGACTGGTACCTTCAATATGACGCAGCACGCGTTGAAAAAAATGATGAAGCTGCGAGAAGGCCGCATCATCAATTTGACGAGTGTGGTCGGCTTGACGGGAAATATCGGGCAAGCCAACTATGCGGCAAGTAAAGCTGGCGTGATCGGTTTTACGAAATCTACCGCTCGTGAAGGTGCCGCTCGGGGGATCACCTGCAATGCGATCGCCCCAGGTTTTATCGAAACAGAGATGACTGAAGTGCTGTCGGATAAAGTCAAAGAACAATCATTGGCAAATATTCCATTACAGCGTTTTGGTTCCACACAGGATGTTGCGCAAACAGCAGTCTTTTTAGCAAAAAGCCCCTACATCACTGGTCAGGTGATCAGTGTAGATGGCGGGATGGCAATGCAAGGGTAGGAGGAAGAATAGATGAATCGAGTAGTAGTTACAGGATACGGCGTCACTTCTCCAATCGGAAATGACCCAGAAACATTTTTAGCAAGTTTACAAAACGGGACCAACGGCATCGGCCCGATTACAAAATTTGACGCAGAAGCAACAGGGATCTCAGTTGCTGCTGAAGTCAAAGATTTTCCGTTAGAAAAGTACTTCGTTAAAAAAGATACGAAGCGGATGGATCTTTTTTCCATTTATGGAATTTATGCGGCGTTAGAAGCGATGGAAATGGCGAAGTTAGATACAGAAACCATTGATGTGGATCGTTTTGGCGTGATGGTTGGTTCAGGGATCGGCGGCTTGCCAACGATTCAAGACCAAGTAATTCGGATGCATGACAAAGGAGCAAATCGGGTATCACCAATGTTCGTACCGATGTCGATCGTAAATATGGTTGCCGGCAACATTGCATTACGGGTAGGTGCGAAAGGCATTTGTACGACGACTGTTTCCGCCTGTGCTTCTGGTACCCATTCAATCGGTGAAGCTTTTCGGAACATCAAGCATGGCTACGCAGATGTCATGATCGCTGGTGGTTCAGAAGCGACGATCTGTGAAATCGGTATCGCTGGTTTTGCGTCTCTGACGGCGTTAACCACTGAATCAGACCCTGACAAAGCTTCCGTTCCGTTTGATAAAAATCGTAGTGGGTTTGTCATGGGTGAAGGCGCTGGCGTCTTCATTTTAGAATCATTGGCGCATGCGCAAAAACGTGGGGCAACGATTTTAGGTGAAGTCGTAGGGTACGGTGCGAACTGTGATGCCTACCATATGACTGCGCCAAATCCTGATGGATCAGGTGCTGGAAAAGCAATGAAATTGGCGATGCAAGAAGCATCGATCACCCCAGCTGAAGTTGGCTACATCAATGCCCACGGTACAAGCACGCCTGCCAATGACAGTGCAGAAGCGACATCGATCCAATACGGATTGGGCGAAGACTATAAAAAACCATATGTCAGCAGTACAAAGTCAATGACTGGTCATTTGCTTGGGGCGGCTGGTGGAATCGAAGCCATTGCTTCACTATTAGCATTACAACATCAATTTATTCCACCAACCATCAACGTGACAGAACAAGATCCTGAGATCGACTTGAACGTTGTTATCAATCAAAGCCAACCAGCAGAATTGACCTATGCCATGAGTAATTCACTTGGGTTTGGCGGTCATAATGCAGTGATCTTGTTGAAACGTTGGGAGGAAGCGTAATTGGAAACACATGAGGTAAAAGAGCTGCTCAGCCAATTCGATCAATCGACGTTAACTGAGCTTCAATTAAAAAAAGAGACATTTGAACTTTATTTTAATAAAAATACGACAAGTGGGCTACAAAGTGCATCCTCTGCACCTGCATCTGCTCCTGCAGCGAATGCTGCGCCAACTCCTGCTGCACCAACGCCTGCTGTCTCAGCAACACCGGACACAGTAGAAACGGCAAAACCTGTCTTAGAGGGCAAAGAAGTTGTCTCTCCATTAGTGGGTGTCGTTTATTTGAAACCAAGTCCTGATAAAGACAACTTCAAACAAATCGGCGATCACGTGAAAAAAGGTGATATTCTCTGTATCGTTGAAGCGATGAAAGTCATGAATGAAATCGTCAGCGACGTCGATGGCGAATTAGTTGAAGTCTTGGTTGAAAGCGAACAAATCGTTGAATACAATCAACCATTATTCCGTGTGAAAGAAGGGTAAAGCAATGAGCGCATTAACGATTCAAGAAATCAAAGAAATCATCCCTCATCGTTATCCGATGCTTTTAGTGGATCGGGTAGAGGAGTTAGAAGAAGGCAAACGGGTCGTTGCGAAGAAAAACGTTACTATCAATGAGCCATTTTTCCAAGGTCATTTTCCCCATGAACCAGTGATGCCCGGAGTATTGATCGTGGAAGCAATGGCACAAGCAGGTGCTGTGGCATTGCTATCATTGGAAGATTTTCGTGGGAAAACTGCCTACTTTGGCGGTTTAGACAAAGCGAAATTCAGAAAAAAAGTAACACCAGGCGATACCTTGATCTTAGAAGTAGAAATAATCAAAGTGAAATCTGCAGCTGGCATCGGCAAAGGAATTGCCTATGTTGATGGGAAAAAAGTGGCGGAAGCAGAATTGACTTTCATGATTGGATAGGTGAGACATGTTTTCTAAAGTATTGATCGCAAACCGTGGCGAAATCGCCGTACGTATCATTCGCGCTTGTCGCGAATTAGGTATTCAAACGGTCGCCGTTTATTCAGAAGCAGATAAAGAAGCGTTGCATACAGAGCTTGCCGATGAAGCGATTTGTATCGGACCTGCCAAAGCAGCCGACTCTTATTTGAATGTACAGCAGATCCTAAGCGCTGCGATCGTCACAAAGGCTGAGGCGATCCATCCTGGATTTGGCTTTCTTTCAGAGAATAGCCGCTTTGCTGCGATGTGCGAGGAATGCAATATCGTCTTTATTGGGCCAAAGAGTGAGACTATCGATGCAATGGGAAACAAAATCAATGCAAGACGCTTGATGATCGAAGCAGAAGTACCGGTCATTCCCGGAAGCAAAGGCGCGATTTCTGATGTGGAAGAAGCTTTAACGATCGCTGAAGAGATTGGTTACCCAGTCATGCTCAAAGCTGCGGCCGGCGGTGGCGGTAAAGGGATACGGAAAGTCGCCGATAAAGAAGCATTGCCGCATCATTTTGCTTCCGCACAGCAAGAAGCAAAAGCGGCATTTGGCAACGATGAAATGTACATTGAAAAAATCATTTATCCTGCTCGACACATAGAAGTGCAAGTGTTAGGTGATTCTTTTGGTAATATTATCCACCTTGGTGAACGCGATTGCTCGCTACAACGCAACAACCAAAAAGTGTTGGAAGAATCCCCTTCTGTGGTGATTTCTGAAAGCAAGCGAGCAGAACTAGGAGAAGCAGCGGTACGTGCCGCACAAGCGGTAGGGTATCGTAATGCTGGCACGATCGAGTTTTTAATGGCGGACACTGGGGAGTTTTATTTCATGGAAATGAACACTCGAATTCAAGTGGAACACCCGATCACCGAAATGGTGACAAACATTGATCTAGTCAAAAAACAACTTGAAGTCGCTAGTGGCGAACCGCTAGGCTTGACGCAAGCAGACATCAAGATGACGGGCGCGGCGATCGAATGTCGGATCAATGCAGAAAATCCAGCCTTCAATTTTGCACCGTCACCAGGCAAGATCAACAATTTGTTTTTACCAAGTGGCGGCCTAGGCGTTCGTGTAGACAGTGCCATGTATTCTGGCTACACGATTCCACCTTATTATGATTCTATGATCGCTAAAGTGATCGTTCACGGCGAGAACCGTTTCGAAGCGTTGATGAAGATGCAGCGGGCGTTAGCCGAATTAGTGACCGATGGTGTCATTACGAATGCAGAATTCCAAATGGACTTGATCAGTCACCCGAAAGTGATTGCGGGAGACTATACAACCGCCTTTTTACAAGAGGAATTTTTGCCAAATTGGACACCTGAACAATAGGAGGGAAGATGAGTGGCTTTATTTAAGAAGAAAAACTACATTCGCATCAATCCTAATCGAGGTCAGCTGCCAACGAACGAACCAGTCGTACCAGATAATCTTTGGGCGAAATGTCCTAGTTGCAAACGAACGCTTTATACGAAGGAGATGGGGGCAGAGAAAGTCTGTCCTCACTGCGGGTATAATTTCCGAATCAGTGCCTGGGAACGGATCGCTATCACGATTGATGAGAAAAGTTTTGAAGAATGGGACACAGATGTAACCACAAAAGATCCTCTTGATTTTCCTGGATATATGGATAAAGTCGCACAAATGCAAGAAAAAACTGGGTTGCATGAGGCTGTCCTCACAGGAGAAGCAAAAGTTCAAGGATTGCCGTTAGCGATCGGAATCATGGATGCGAATTTCATCATGGGCAGTATGGGAACGGTCGTGGGGGAGAAGATCACCCGTTTGTTTGAACGTGCGATCGAAAAACAGCTACCCGTTGTTCTTTTTACCGCTTCAGGTGGTGCACGGATGCAAGAAGGAATTTTGTCACTGATGCAAATGGCAAAAATCTCTGCGGCGGTAAAACGCCACAGTAAAGCTGGCTTGTTTTATCTAACGGTTTTAACAGACCCGACAACCGGTGGCGTCACCGCTAGTTTTGCGATGGAGGGGGATATCATCCTGGCAGAACCGCAAGCCTTGATCGGTTTTGCTGGACGACGTGTGATTGAACAAACCATTCGTCAGGAACTACCTGAAGACTTTCAAAAGGCAGAGTTTCTGTTAGATCATGGCTTTGTCGATCAAATCGTTCCACGGACGAACTTGCGGGAGAAAATCCACCATTTGATTTCTTTGCATACGCGGAAAGGATGGGATCGCAATGACTAGAGCAGCCCACGAGATCGTTGAACTCGCTCGCAGCAAAGACCGTTTGACGGCACTGGATTACTTTGACGGCATTTTTTCTGAGTTTGAAGAGTTTCATGGAGACCGTCTGTTTGGCGAAGATGAAGCCGTTGTTGGTGGGATTGCTTGTTTAGATGACAAGCCAGTGACCGTGATCGGTATTCAAAAAGGCCGTAATCTGCCTGAAAATTTACGCAGAAACTTTGGCTCGCCACATCCTGAAGGCTATCGAAAAGCGTTACGCTTAATGAAGCAAGCAGAAAAATTTCAGCGACCTGTGGTCACATTGATCAATACAGCAGGGGCATTTTGCGGTATTGGTGCGGAAGAGCGCGGAGAAGGTGAAGCGATTGCTCGTAACTTGATGGAAATGTCCGATTTAACGGTGCCGATCTTGGCAATCATCATTGGTGAAGGCGGCAGCGGCGGTGCCTTAGCACTGGCATTAGGCGATGAGGTTTGGATGATGGAACATTCGATCTATGCCATTTTATCTCCCGAAGGCTTTGCTTCGATCTTATGGAAAGATGGCAGCCGTGCCAAAGAAGCTGCTGGCTTGATGAAGATCACAGCTCAAGAATTATATGAACTCGGTGTTATTGAAAAAGTGATTGCAGAAACCCATGAAGAGGCCTTTTTACCGAAAGAGCAATTGATGGAACAGATGAAAGCGGCAATTTCAAAGAAACTTGCCGAACTTTCTACCTTGCAAACAGATGAATTGCTTGAGGCAAGGTATCAACGTTTTCGCCGATTTTAAAAACTAGGATATCCACTCTGATTAGAGGATGGGTATCCTAGTATTTTTTTATTAAAAGTGTTATTGAATAAATCGTACAAATGGCGAAGTTTTTAGTTTAAAATTTAATTATTCTGTGCTATTATGTATATATTCTGAATATAAGAAGATTATATTGCATAAATATTTGTTTTGAAGAGGAGCGTTTTTAATGAAAAAATTATTTGGAGCACTTGTTGTATTGACGGGGATTTTAGTTTTAGGAGCTTGTGGGAATGGCGGCTCATCGAGTACTGGAAGTTCTAGTGCCAGCGGTTCGGCGGATAATCAATTGGAAGCCATCAAAGCAGCTGGTGTGTTAAATGTGGCAACTTCTGCTGACTTTGCCCCGTTTGAATTTCATGCCTTGATCGATGGCAAAGATACGATCGTGGGCGCAGATATCGATATGGTCAATGAGATCGCTGATCGTCTTGGTGTCGAAGTGAATATTTTGGACCTTGATTTCAATGCTGTTTTGACTGCTTTGCAACAAGGGAAAGCCGATATCGCTGTTTCAGGCATCTCAGCAACTGACGAACGTAAACAGACTTTTGATTTCACCGATAACTATTTTACACCAGAACAAAAATTAGTTGTTAATAAAAACAATGAATCGGCATTTGATTCAATCGAAAGCTTGTCTGGCAAAAAAGTAGGCGCTCAAAAAGGCTCGATCCAAGAAATGATCGTTCAAGATCAATTAGCTGATTCGCAATTGGTTTCCATCGCCAAAGTTCCGAATCTAGTCAATGAATTGAAACAAGGCTCGATCGACGGTTTGGTCCTTGAAAGTGCGGTTGCTGAATCGTATGTTGCACAAAATGATGACCTCGTGATCACTGATGTAGCATTAGAAGCATCTGAAGGCGATTCTTATGCAATTGCTTTGCCTAAAGGGAGTACCGAATTACAAGAAGAACTAAACAGTATTTTGAAAGAATTGATTGAAGATGGTACAATCGATGAGTATGTACAAAAGAACACAGATCTAGCCAACGAAAATGCGGCGCAATAGATAGAACGGAGTAGACACAATTATGGATTTATCCTTTTTAGCGATATATTACCCTTATTTTCTTTCTGGTGTGGTGATCACCATCGTGATCTCTATCATCACCGTGATCTTTGGAACGATTCTAGGGGTGATTTTCGCCCTAATGAAATTATCAAAAGTGACGCCTTTGCGCTGGTTTGCTAATGCGTATATTGAAGTCATCCGCGGCACACCGATGCTGGTGCAGATATTGATCGCTTTTGGTCTTTTGCAAGGAATGTTTGCCTTGCCGACGGTCTCGATCGGCGTGTTGAGTCTTGATTTTGGGCGGCTATTTCCTGGGATCATTGCGCTCTCGCTTAATTCTGGGGCATATGTTGCTGAGATCGTCCGAGGGGGAATCAATGCCGTTGATTACGGTCAAACAGAAGCGGCTGGTTCTTTAGGGTTGCGGCCTTTTCAAACGATGCGTTATGTCGTATTGCCACAAGCACTACGCAACATTTTGCCGCCACTAGGCAATGAATTTATCGTTTTGATTAAGGATTCCTCTTTGCTTTCAACGATCGGCATCTACGAGCTGATGAACAGTGCGCAGATCGTTGTCACCAGTTCTTTCCAACCATTAACGCCTTTCTATGTGGCGGCGGTCATTTACTTCATCTTGACGTTTACGACTTCGCGACTATTGAGTTTATGGGAAAAGAAACTAGGCAAAGGCTATCGTCGTTAAAAGGAGAAGACAAGCTATGATGTTAGATATTCAAGATTTACACAAAACCTTTGGCAGCAATCAAGTGCTAAAAGGGATCACAACGACGATCGATCAAGGAGAAGTCGTTGTGGTGATTGGGCCATCTGGGTCAGGAAAAAGCACGTTTTTACGCTGTTTGAACCTATTAGAAGTACCGACAAGCGGAAAAATCTTTTTTGAAGGAACCGATATTACCGATCCAAAGAATGATTTGTATAAGATGCGTGAAAAAATGGGTATGGTCTTTCAAAATTTTAATCTTTTTCCGAATATGACGGTTTTAGAAAACATTACTTTGTCCCCGACGAAAGTCAAGAAGGTAGCAAAATCGGCGGCTGATCAGTTGGCAAAACAACTACTAAATGATGTTGGCTTACCAGACAAAGCAAAAGCCTATCCTCAAAGTCTTTCTGGTGGACAAATGCAACGAATCGCTATCGCACGTGCCTTGGCGATGGAACCAGACGTGATGCTCTTTGATGAACCGACTTCAGCGTTAGACCCAGAAATGGTTGGCGAAGTATTGTCCGTCATGCAGCGTTTGGCTCAGCAAGGAATGACGATGGTCATCGTCACTCATGAAATGGGCTTTGCGAAAGAAGTCGCGGATCGGATTTTATTTATGGATCAGGGAATCATTATGGAGGAAGGAACGCCAGAACAGATCTTTGATCATCCGAAAAATCCACGAACCATTGATTTTTTGAGTAAAGTATTGTAAACTGCGAGAAGTTCGCAGTCGTTAGTGATAAATTTGGACCTTTCCTAAGCATCCTTTCAGTAAAAGGATGCTTTTTTGACGGAAAAAAGACTACTTTAAAGAAGTGTTAGGACAAACAGTTGTCTTGGCAGGTTCCTTTTTCAGTTCTTTTACAAGAAACCTGCAGAAACTGGCGCACTTGCTAGTATTCAAAAAGATTCTATTGTATAATTACAGGTTGAAGAGGTCTGATCTTGATAGAAACCATCTGCGTGATTGTAGGCAGATCGGACTGTTTCTTTTTAAGGATCGACAATTTGGATCGATGACTAGTCGCCGATTTTTAATACGTGAAGAAATCATGCAGCAAAGGAGATTTTATGTTTTCAAATTATAAACCGACTTGGATGGTCGATGCGATTTATAAAATCACCCCTAGCCAACTAAAGGCACAGGGGATCAAAGGGATTTTGACCGATCTTGATAATACCTTGATTGCTTGGAACAATCCTGACGGAACCGAAGAACTAAAAAACTGGCTACTGGAAATGAAAAATGCTGGGATACCGGTAGTTGTCGTTTCCAACAACAATAGTGAGCGAGTGGCACGGGCAGTTGCGCCCTTTGGTTTAAAGTACGTACACCGCGCATTAAAACCCTTTTCAAGAGGGATCAAACAAGGCTATCAACAATTAGGCTTGAAAAAAGAAGAGGTCGTGATGATCGGCGATCAAATCATGACGGATGTACGAGGTGCCAATCGTGCCGGTGTTCGCAGTATTTTAGTGAAACCAGTGATCCCAACGGATTCTTGGAAAACCCAATTTAATCGAGCCGCAGAAAGAAAAATCATGAACTATTTATTGAAGCACAACCCAGAGTTAAAATGGCGTGGAGGAATTTAATATGACAGAAGGAATCGAAGAAATTCACTGTATCGGCTGCGGGGCAGTGATTCAGACAACGAACCCCAATGAATTGGGCTACACCCCGCAATCCGCATTAGAAAAAGGACTTGAATCAGGAGAAGTCTATTGTCAACGCTGCTTCCGTTTGCGCCATTACAACGAGATCCAAGATGTTTCCCTTACCGACGATGATTTTCTGCGTCTACTGAATGAAATCGGGGAAAAAGAAGCCTTGATCGTTAATGTCGTTGATATTTTCGATTTTAATGGTTCATTGATCCCAGGACTGCACCGCTTCGTCGGCAATAATCCTGTTTTATTAGTGGGCAACAAGGTGGATATTTTACCAAAATCTTTGAAAAAATCGAAGATGACCCAATGGATGAAGGAACGTGCTCATGAAGCTGGTTTAAGACCAGTGGATGTATTATTGACGAGTGCCAAGAAGCCAGGTGAAACGGAAGCTTTACTGCAAGCGATCGAAACGTATCGTGAAGGACGCGATGTCTATGTGGTGGGTGTGACGAATGTTGGAAAATCAACATTGATCAATCAAATCATCAAACAAACAGCGGGGATCAACGAATTGATCACGACTTCGCGTTTCCCAGGAACCACATTGGATAAAATCGAGATTCCCTTGGATGACGGACACTTCTTGATCGACACACCAGGAATCATTCATCGTCATCAAATGGCGCATTATTTAGGTAAAAAAGATCTAAAAATCGTGGCACCAGCCAAAGAGATCAAACCAAAGGTGTATCAGTTGAATCCAGAACAGACCTTGTTCTTAGGAGGACTTGCCCGATTTGATTTCATTCAAGGAGAACGCAGTTCATTTATTGCTTATGTAGCAAATGATGTGGCGATCCATCGGACCAAATTAACGAAAGCCGATGAGTTTTATGAGAAACATGTTGGTGGGCTGCTGCAGCCGCCGCGAGCAGATGAAGTGGCGGATTTTCCTGAACTCGTCCGTTTCGAATTTTCAATCAAAGAAAAAACCGATATCGTTTTTGCTGGACTTGGCTGGATCACGATCACCAAACCGTGTGTCATCGCTGGGTGGGCGCCAAAGGGTGTCGATGTGCTTAGACGTAAAGCATTAGTATAAGGAAGAAGGAAGAATATGGACTTACGAGGAAAACAAAAAAGATTTTTACGAAGTGAAGCGCACCATTTAAACCCGATTTTTCAAATCGGCAAAGGCGGCTTGAATGACGCGATGATGGCGCAAATTGAAGAAGCGCTAGAAAAACGAGAATTGATCAAAGTCTCATTGCTCCAAAATACCGATGAGGTTGCTGACGAAGCAGCTGAAACGATCCGTGAGAAAGTCGGCTGTGAAGTGGTACAGATCATCGGACGAGTGATCGTTTTATTCAAACCGTCAAGCAAAGAAAAATACCAAACGATTTCAAGCAAAGTTCGTTCAATTTAGGAGGGAGAAGGCATGCAAGGACAAACATTTGGAAAGGTACAAACGGTTTTAGAGACACAAACACAAGAACTTGTACCGAAAAAGCAAGTGGGCATTCTTGGTGGGAATTTTAATCCAGTACACTACGCACATCTGGTTATGGGTGAGCAAGTAGGGCAAGCATTAGGGCTGGATAAAGTTTATTTCATGCCTGAGTATTTACCGCCTCATGTTGATGAGAAAAAGACGATCCCAGCTGAGCACCGCTTGGCGATGTTGGAGTTGGCGATCGCCGATAATCCGCGATTTGCTGTAGAGACCATTGAGTTGGAACGAAAAGGTAAGAGTTATACGGTTGATACGATGCGGGAATTGACAGCTAAGAATCCAGATACCAATTATTATTTTATCATTGGCGGGGATATGGTGAACTATTTACCAAAATGGCATCAAATCGATGAGCTGATGGAATTGGTGACTTTTGTGGGGGTTCGTCGTCCAGAAGTGCCGATCGATAGCCCATACCCGATTATTTGGATCGATATCCCGCTAATGGATGTCAGCTCAACAACAATTCGTAAAAAAGTGCAACAAGGTTGTTCGGTTCGCTACTTATTGCCAGATAATGTGTTACACTATATTCAAGAAAAGGGGTTGTACTTGGATGAAGAGTGAACACTACACACAAGCAGAACGGGAACTTTTGATGCAAAAGGTCCAAATGCAGATGAGTCAAAAGCGCTTTGAGCATGTGTTAGGTGTCGAAAAAACGGCCGTTGCCCTTGCGGAAAAATATGGTGCTTCACCGGTCAAAGCCAGCATCGCCGCCTTGACGCATGATTATGCGAAAGAACGCAGCGATGAAGAATTTCAATTAGTCATTCGTAGAGACGGATTCGACTTGGATCTCTTGAACTGGAACAATGCCATCTGGCATGGACTTGTCGGTGCTGATTTCGTTCAACGAGAATTAGAAATCGATGACGAAGAAATCTTACAAGCGATCCGTTTGCACACCACCGGAGCTGCTAAGATGAGCCTGTTAGATAAAATCATCTATGTGGCAGATTATATCGAACCCGGACGTACGTTTCCTGGAGTCGTTGAAGCCAGAGAGATCGCAATGATTGACTTAGATGCCGCTGTTGCTTACGAAACGAAACATACCTTGCTTCATTTGATCGAAACAGAAGCAGTTATTTACCCAAAAACGATCGAAACCTACAATTTTTGGGTAGCCAAATATAGGAGGGAATTACCATAGATAGTCAGAAAATATTAGAAATTGCTGTAAAAGCCGCCGATTCAAAACATGCCGAAGATATTATGGCATTAGATGTGCGGGAAATCTCTTTGCTAGCAGATTACTTTGTGATCTGTTCAGGAAATAGCGAACGTCAAATCAATGCGATCATTGATGAAGTCATCGATAAAGAAGAAGAAAATCAAGTATCTGTTCGCCGTGTCGAAGGAAAAGATGGTGGAAAATGGGTCTTGATCGACTTAGGTGACGTGATCGTTCACGTATTCAGTGTCTCAGAACGTGCTTTTTACAACCTAGAAAAATTATGGTCTGATGCGCCGCTTGTGGATCTTAATGAATGGGTCGTGGCGTAATGGCTTACGAAACCTTCGCATTTGTCTATGACGAAGTAATGGATTCCAGTCTCTATAAAAAGTGGCTGGATTTTTCTTGTCGTCATTTAGGAAAAAGAAAACAGCTGTTAGAATTGGCTTGTGGAACTGGTGCGTTAGCCGTTGAGTTTGCCAAGGCTGGTTTTGACGTGACTGGGTTAGATCTTTCAGAAGAGATGCTGATGATCGCTAGTCAACGGGCTGAAAAAGAAGAGGCGGCTGTGCAATTTGTTGCGGGTGACATGCTGGATCTCGTAGATGTTGGCACCTATCAAGCAATTACCTGCTATTCTGACTCCCTTTGCTACATGGAAGACGAGCAGAGTGTGCAGCAAGTGTTTGATGGTGTTTACAGTTGTTTAGAAGAAGATGGCGTCTTTTTATTTGATGTACATTCCTTATATCAAATCGATGAAGTCTTTCCTGATTATAGCTATCATTACCAAACCGATGAATTTGCCTTTCTTTGGGAAAGCTATCAGGGCGAAAAAGACCATAGCATTGAACACTTCTTGACCTTTTTTGTTGCACAAGAGAATGGGTTGTTTGAACGCTTAGATGAGCTTCATCAAGAAAGAACCTATCCTCTTGAAAGCTATTTAAGAATGTTAGAAAATGCTGGTTTTGCCAATGTTGAATGCTATGCCGATTTTATCGATACGAAGCCAAATGAAAAAAGCCGTCGCTGGTTTTTTGTCTGCCATAAGTAACCGTTATGTAAAACTGGAGGGATGTCGATGAAGGCTTGCGGACTAGTCGTAGAATACAATCCTTTTCACCATGGACACCAATACCATGTGGAAAAAGCACGGCAAGTAACGAATGCTGATGTCGTCGTTGCGGTGATGAGTGGAAATTTTTTACAGCGTGGCGAACCAGCAATCATCGATAAATGGCAGCGAGCTCAAGCAGCACTACAACATGGTGTAGACTTGATCGTCGAATTGCCCCCCGCTTGGGCCGTCCACTCTGCTGATTTTTTTGCATCGGGAGCGATTAGGATTCTGCAGGATCTGCAATGTGAGTTGTTATGCTTTGGCACAGATACGAAACACCCCTTCGACTATGCCAAGTTTGCTCACTTTGAAAAAGAAAATCAACTAATGATCGATGACGCATTTCAACGCTTAGCTAGACAAAATACTACCTATAGTCAAAAAATGAGTGCGGTCCTCAGTGAGCTATATCCTGAGTACCATGCAGAAAAAGACCAGCCCAATCATCTGTTGGGTATGGCGTATGCACGGGAAGTGCTGCATTATGAAAAACCAATGCGCTTGGTCCCCATCCAACGCGTTGCGGCTTCTTATCATTCAGAACAATTCGATCATCCCACGATCGCCAGTGCAACAGCCATTCGCCAAGCAATCAAACAAGGTGCAACTGTTGCGGATTTCGTTCCTGAAGCAACACAAAACTTTCTTTCACAAGCAACAGTCGATTGGGAAGCCTTTTGGCCGTATCTTCAATACCAGATCATCTCTGCCCCAATCGAAAAATTAGCTGCTATTTACCAGATGGAAGAAGGATTAGAATATCGACTAAAACAATATGTGACGGCGGCGGATTCTTTTGCAGATTTTATCAAGTTGTTAAAGACGAAACGTTATACCCAAACGCGGCTGCAGCGTCTTGCTTGTTATGTATTGTTCCAAGTGACAAAAGCTGAAATGAAGGAAGCTCAAGAACATTCCTTTATTCGAGTCTTAGGGTATACGAAGCAAGGGCAGCACTATTTAAAAGAGATCAAAAAAGAGCTGACCCTGCCGCTGATCGCTAAATTTGGTAAGCAAGAAGCACAGCGCTATGGCTTGTCATTGCGGATCGACCAGATCTATCAGCAAGGGAATCCTCAAATCACAGAACAAAATTTTCGAAGAATTCCGCTTTTTATTGATAAATAAGTGAAAATTACTTCACAGAACGCCATTTGACAAGTATAATGAATAAGGATTTTTAAAAACAAGAAAGCGAAGTGAAATCATGGGTCGTAAATGGGCAAATATCGTAGCGAAAAAAACTGCTAAAGATGCAAACAATAGCCGAGTTTATGCAAAATTTGGAATCGAAATCTACGCAGCAGCAAAATCGGGTGATCCTGATCCTCACGCGAACCAAAAATTACGCTTTGTTATCGAACGTGCGAAAACCTACAATGTGCCAAAACACATTATTGACCGTGCGATTGAAAAAGCCAAAGGTTCTGGCGATGAACAATACTCAGAACTTCGATACGAAGGATTTGGACCAAATGGATCAATGGTGATCGTCGATACGTTGACAAATAACGTCAACCGTACCGCAGCCGATGTTCGGGCCGCTTTTGGTAAAAACGGCGGGAATATGGGTGTTTCAGGGGCCGTTGCTTATATGTTTGATAACACGGCACTCTTTGGCTTTGCCGGTGACGATGCGGATGAAATCTTAGAATACTTGATGGACAAAGAGATCGATGTTCGTGATGTTGTTGAAGAAGATGGACAAATCATCGTTCACGGTGAACCAAGTGACTTCCATGCCATTCAAGAAGCCTTGAAAGAAAAAGGAATCACTGAATTCTCAATTGCAGAAATGCAAATGATTCCTCAAAATGAAGTAACCTTGACGGGTGACGATCTAGAAAAATTCGAAAAAATGATCGATGTGTTAGAAGATCTTGAAGACGTACAAAACGTCTATCACAATGTGGCAGACGCGGAAGAATAAGTGTCACTTGGCAGCCTAGAGACAATCTGGCTGCCATTTTTTTAGTATGTTTTTTTATGTAGAGGCTTTGTCGCTTATGCAAGAGAAATAATGAAGCGGTAGCGTTGCTCATTTAATGAAAATTCTTCTGTGTTGATCATCTTTTCAGTTGGTTTCTATACATTTTATGTGTTATGATTTACTACATAAGCAAACAAATCGTTAGGGGGGCAGACATGGAAGAAAAAATCGTTTTAGAGCCATTTAATCGAATCTTAAGTGGTTTTGAAAAGCTAGCAGAAGTGTCTGTATCGATTTCTGACTGCTCGGCTCTTTGTCGGAAATATCAAAAGTATGGGGTAGAAGGGTATCGTCTAGGTGATTATCGTGGCTCTTCTTATTTGAATCGTTATTTAAATGTCGTCGTTGATCGCGCACCCTTATTAATTTATAAAGAGCGATTCTTGATTCCTTTAGTCTTTCGCATGTCGGAATACTCTGAACGGCTCTTTATCGATGAGTATCGAATGGAAGGGTTCTTCTTGCTGTTGGATTGGCTTTTAGAGCACCGACCAGAAAAAGCAATTATTGATTATAAACGAACGCGTGCTTTGCCTCATAAAAAAGAATTTGTCATCGACAGTTCCTATGTACTTTTTCGATTGACAGAAATTCTAGATGGCGCTGGCTTTCCTCTTAGTCGCTTTACGACGATTGAAGAATTTAGTGAGTGGAATCGTACCCATCGCTTGATCGATAACGGCAGTATTGGACGACATACAAAATTATTCGTTCCAGAAGATCCCGAACACGTTTCTGAGCTGCAAATGATTTTAACCATCGTAGGGATGCGCTATCCAGAAACCCGTTTATTTATTGGCGAGTTAAAAGGCTAAAAAAACATCACGATCGGCTTGTTTCCTTTGGGAACTCGCCGAAAGTGATGTTTTTTGTTATCCGATCGTTGATGCTTCTTGGAACTGATAAGTGGTAGGATCAGCTTTTGCTAGCAGCGGCAATTCCTCTTGGGTGAGGACGGTCAACTGATGCATCGCCCGTGTCGCCATTGTATAAAAAATCAATTGGTCTTGTTCAGTCACGAAAGTGGCACCTGGTGTCCAGACAAATACTTGGTCAAACTCTAGCCCTTTTGCTAAAAAGGCCGGGAAGATCATCACATTGCGTTTCATGAAGTCTTCTTCAGAGGTGATCAGCTGCACTTGTTCCTGCATTGTTTCCGCCAGCTGGGCATATAACTGCTGGCAATCCTTTGCGGTTTTACAAATGATCGCGGTGCGCCAACGCTGATTCTCAGCTGCGTCACGAATACTGGTTTCTAGGAAAGCCAGATTTTCAGTTGCAGTTCCTTTAACAATTGTTGGTACCGCCCCTTTACGAGCCGTCAATTCCACTTGATCACTACCAACTAAAAATTGATTGGCGAAATCTGTGATTTCCTTAGTCGAACGATAGCTGGTTTTTAATTGATAACGTTTCACACTTTCGTGGGGGAATAATTCTGCTAATGCCCCGACGATCGTTTCATTGCCATACACTTTTTGATTCAAATCGCCGCACAGGGTGATGCCAGCCTTTGGATAAAGCTGACGCAGTAGAGCCACTTGTGCTGGTGGAAAATCCTGCATTTCATCGATAAAGATAAACCGAGCTTTTTCTTCGACATGAACAGGATAAAGCTGTTTGATCAGTAAGAACAACAAAACGGCGTCTTCTTGTTTGATCTGTCTTTGGCGCATGCCTTGTCGAATATCGGCAATACTTTGCTGCCAAGCCGCAGGCACGATGCCAGTTTCTTTGACTGCAGCAGACTCAACCGATTGTAAAAAGTGTAAGTATTGCTTGGCTTGGTTGATAAACTGAAAGTTTTTCACTCCCCGCGTCAAGGAACGGAACTTCTTGCGGACGATCTGCTGTCTAAGTTTCTTCCGCAAACGGCGTTCGTTTTCTTCGCTGTATTCTTGATGAGGATCATTGGCAAATACTTGTTGCAATTGTTCTTCGGTCGCTTCTTTGACCCAGTCTTTTTTGGCTTCATCTTTTTCCAAGCCGCCGATTTTTTTTAATAATTTCGTTTGAAGCAGTTGGGTTCTTTGGTAAATCGGCAGTTCGTTATTGGTTTCTTGATACCAGCGGCGAATCTGTTCTTTTGTCAAATAGGTTTGCCCTTGGATTTTTAGATCACGGAACAAGGGACCGATCGGTGCAATCGAACGGACATAACGGTTGATTTTTTTCACCAAGAAAAGACTACTTTTGATTTTTTCAATGGCATCATCGTCGCCGCTTAAAAAGGTTTCTTCTTGTTGGGTTTCTTTCGTCACTTCATAGCCAGTCAGAATCAATTGGATAAAGTGGTGGAAGGTTCTTGTGGGCACTTCACTTTCACCTAAAGAAGGCAGGACCATGGAAATATAGTCAGAAAACAAATGATTGGGTGAAAACAGCAAGACTTGTTTTTCGTCCAACCATTTGCGATTCCGATAAAGTAAAAAGGCGACCCGCTGCAACAAAGCAGAGGTTTTCCCACTTCCAGCAATTCCTTCGATCAGTAAGAATTTATTGGTGGTATCACGAATGATTTGATTCTGTGCTTTTTGGATCGTCGAAACGATGTTACGCATTTGAGAAGAAGAGGCTTCATCCAATATTTCCAACAAAAATTCGTCATTGATGATCTCCGAAGTATCGACCATCGACAAGATTTCACCATTTTGAATTTTAAATTGGCGTTTCAAAAGCAATTCTACCGTAAACCGATCAGTGTCTGTTTCGTAGAAGGTTTCACCAAGCTCTCCTTCATAATAAAGATTGGCGATCGGTGCGCGCCAGTCAATGACGATCGTTTCTTCATCTTTGTCTCGCAATGAAGCGATCCCCAAATAGAGGGTCTCGGTTTCTTGTTCTTCTTTGAAATCGATTCGAGCAAAATACGGATTGCCCGCCATCGTTGTTAAGGTTTTGACGCGTTTTTCTTGTGATTCTGCGGTTTGGTATTTTATCAGCAATTCTTGTTCATGCTGCTGGTACTCGATAACTGATTCATAAAAGGCTTCACTGTCGCCCCCGCGAATTTTCTTATCGGCGATTTCTTTTAATTGATCATCCATTTTAGCGGCTAACTCTTGTTTTTGCTGCGAAAGGATCGCTTGTTCTCTGTGGATCAGAGCAATGGTTTCATTAACATGTTGTTGTTCTTTTTGACGTTCGTTCACGAAGGATCCTCCTTAAAAAAATTGCGACATAAAATTATAGCATATTTTCCCAGCGAATGTCGTGGAAAAAAAGAAACTATGCTAATATTTATAAAAAGAGCTTAGGTGTTCAAAAACGAAACGAAAAAGAGGTGTAGACGGTGAGGGAAGAAGCAGAATTGCACCAATTGATCCTGTCTGTGGGGCAACGTGTTGGGGCACGTGCCATCGGTTTATCTGGTTCACGGACCGATCCACAGGCGCCAAAAGATTTTTTGCAAGACTTTGATGTGGTTTACGTAATGGATGATATTCAGCCCTTGGTCGATGATCCTTCATGGTTAGAAGCCTTTGGACCGATCATGATCAGGCAAACACCGGAAGCTAGCACCATCTATCCGCCAAGTTTGGGCGGGTGTTTTACGTACTTGATGCATTTTTTAGACGGAGTAAGAATCGATCTCATGCTATGTCCTCTTGCACTGGTCGATCGTCTGGCTAAAGAACCAGGCTTGCAGCCGCTGCTTGATCCAGACCAAATACTAAGTTTTGCTAATCAAGCAAATCATTCGCATTACTGGATCAAGCGCCCGACCCAAGCCGCTTTTCAGGAACACTACAACGAATTTTGGTGGGTAAGCACGTATGTCGTGAAAGGGCTGCTTCGAAAGCAGCTGATTTATGCTGCGGATCATTTATACACTATTTGTTGGCAAGAATTGTTATGGATTGAAGATTTGTTCGTTGCCCAAGCTCAGCAATTTCAGGTGAGTACAGGGAAAAATCATAAATACCTACAGTCGTTTCTAACGGAAAAGGAGTGGCGGGAATTGACCTCATTGCTTGATTTTTCCACGATCACTGCCTGCGGTCAGTCCCTCTTGAAGATGCAAAAACGTTTTGATGGCCAAGCAAAGAACATCAGCGAGAAATTAGGGCTGGCTTATGATTGGCAAGAAGCTGAGAATGTCCAAACATATACGAAGTATTGGAGTGAAAAAAATTGGCAGATGAAACCAGAGAATCAAAAATAAAAGACTGTCAGATTCAGGCGTTTTGGCAGCGGTTTTTAAAAGCAAATCCAAGAAATCAATCTCCTTTGACCTATGAAGATGCTTGGTCCTTTGGTGATACACCACAAATGGCCGATGAACTGGCAGCACTGGTTTTAGCTGGCAAAAAGACGGCAACGACATCTGCCGCTGCGCTCTATGAAGTCGAGCAAGAAGCATTGCCGCAATCAGGAACCTATAGTGTCCTTTTAAATGGGTCGGATGTACCAAAAGCTGTTCTTTACTTAGAGTCAGTGTCGATCGTGCCTTTTGATGAGGTGACAGCAGCCTTTGCCTTTTTAGAAGGGGAAGGAGATCGCACTTTGGCTTATTGGCGCCGTGTTCATGAAGCTTTTTTTCGACGAGCTTATGCCTCAGCGGGGTTGTCTTTTCACGATCAAATGCTGTGTATTTGCGAAAAGTTTTGTGTCGTTTATCAGGAAGAATAAAGTCATGGTTTGCTTTGGAAACCAAGGTAATAGTTTTTGTCTTTTTGAAAAAGGTGTATAATCAAAAGCAAATAAAGGAGGAAATCTTATGCCATTTATCCATGTCGAACTAGTTGAAGGACGTTCGCAAGAGCAACTGACGAATATGATGAAAGAAATCACTGAGGCGGTCCATAAAAATACAGGCGCCCCTAAAGAGCATATCCATGTTATCATCAATGAAATGAAGCAAGGAACCTATGCTGTGAATGGCGATTGGAAATAATTCTCTTGCTTTTTTATCAAGAGAGTGGTTTAATTGAGCCATAATCGATCAATAAAAAAGACACCTGAATTTGAGAGTCTTCGATAAGAGAGGGAAATCTTGGCTGAAAATTTCCTAGAAGAAAACCAAAGGATGACCACTTTTTTAAGACCTCTGTTGAAACGGAGGCGGTTGAACCGTTATCTCATGAAGAGGAAAACAGACTTTTTCTGTTTTTGAAGAATAGGTGGAACCACGAGTGATCGTCCTAGTATCGTAACCGATACTAGGACTTTTTTTATTGATTGAAATCATCAAAGGAGGACATTCATATGTCATTATTTATTACATTTCCTGATGGCGCAAAAAAAGAATTTGCTGTTGGGGTAACAACCAAAGAGATTGCTGAAAGTATCTCGAAAAGTCTTGCAAAGAAAGCCTTAGCTGGAAAAGTCAATGGACAACTGATCGATCTTTCACGTCCGATCGAAGAAGATGCAACGATTGAGATCGTGACACCCGATCATGAAGACGCCTTAGGCTTACTTCGTCATTCGACAGCTCATTTAATGGCTCAAGCTATGCGCAGACTCTATCCATCGATCCATTTTGGGGTAGGACCTGCAATTGATTCTGGTTTTTACTATGACACAGACAATGGGGAAAACCCAGTAACTGCAGAAGATCTGCCAGCAATCGAAGCAGAGATGATGAAGATCATCAAAGAAAATCTGCCAATCGAACGCCGCGTGTTAACAAAAGAAGAAGCGTTGACCCTTTTTGCCGAAGATCCATACAAAGTAGAGTTGATCACTGAATTACCAGATGATGAAACGATTACTGCCTATCAGCAAGGTGAATTTGTCGATCTTTGCCGCGGTCCTCACGTCCCATCAACTGGTCGTATCCAAGTGTACAAATTGTTATCAGTGGCAGGTGCTTACTGGCGTGGAAGCTCTGACAACCAGATGATGCAACGGGTATACGGAACAGCCTTTTTCGATAAAAAAGACTTGAAGGAATTTATCCGTTTACGGGAAGAAGCAAAAGAACGCGATCATCGCAAATTAGGAAAAGAATTAGAATTGTTCATGTTATCACCTGAAGTCGGCGCTGGTTTGCCTTTCTGGCTGCCAAAAGGAGCTACGATCCGTCGTACGATCGAACGTTATATCGTTGATAAAGAAGTTAGCCTTGGGTACCAACACGTATACACACCAATCATGGCAAACGTGGACTTATACAAAACATCAGGGCATTGGGATCATTACCACGAGGACATGTTCCCACCAATGGATATGGGTGATGGCGAAATGCTGGTTCTACGACCAATGAATTGCCCGCATCACATGATGGTTTACAAAAATGACATCCATTCGTATCGGGAACTACCAATTCGTATCGCTGAATTAGGAATGATGCATCGCTACGAAAAATCTGGCGCGCTATCAGGGTTGCAACGGGTTCGTGAAATGACCTTAAATGACGGTCATACATTCGTTCGTCCTGATCAAATCAAAGAAGAATTCAAACGGACACTGGATCTTATGGTGGGCGTTTACGAAGACTTTAATATTACTGACTATCGTTTCCGTTTAAGCTATCGCGATCCACAAAATAAAGACAAATATTTTGATGACGATGCGATGTGGGAAAATGCGCAAACAATGCTAAAAGCAGCCATGGATGAATTAGAATTGGATTATTTTGAAGCTGACGGTGAAGCAGCTTTCTACGGACCTAAACTAGATGTCCAAGTGAAAACAGCTTTAGGTATGGAAGAAACATTGTCAACGATCCAATTGGATTTCTTATTGCCAGAACGTTTTGATTTGACATACGTTGGTGAAGATGGCGAAAACAACCACCGTCCAGTGGTGATCCACCGCGGGATCGTTTCAACGATGGAACGTTTTGTGGCTTATTTGACAGAAGTCTATAAAGGGGCATTCCCGACTTGGTTGGCACCAATCCAAGCATCGATCATTCCGGTCTCAGTCGAAGCCCACAGCGACTATGCCTACGAAATCAAAGAACGCTTGCAAGCGCAAGGTTTGCGAGTGGAAGTAGATGATCGCAATGAAAAAATGGGGTACAAGATCCGTGCGTCGCAAACACAAAAAATTCCTTATCAAATCGTTGTTGGGGATCAAGAAGTCAATGACGCAACAGTCAATATTCGTCGCTATGGCAGCAAAGAAACTCAAGTGGAAGAGTTGAATCTTTTTGTTGATGCTATGGCCGCAGAAGTGAAAAATTATAGCCGCGCATAGTTTTTGTTACAAAGAAGATAATTGTCTTATAGTATATGCACCTGCTTTTTAGCAGGTGCTGTTTATCTATTTTTGTTCCATAAAAACTGTGGAAAATGCAGAAACTTTTGTTTTTGTGAATAAAATCATATATAATTAACAGGTAGCAACAAGGAGAAAAATAGAAGGGGTATGTGATGAACTATAATTATGGAGTAAGAAAAAAATCGGTTGTATCGGTCATTCTATTAACATTTATTACTTGTGGCATTTATACATTCTTTTGGATGTACCAAACAACCAAAGAGCTAGCAGAGTACAGTGGGGACAATCGTCTTTCACCAGAGACGTCGATTTTATTAACGATCCTTACTTGTGGGTTGTATCAAATTTATTGGTGGTATCGAATCGCGGATATCTTTATGAGTGCGCAACAACGAGCGAAAATGCCTCGTTTGAGTGACAACAAAATTCTGTTTGTTGTCTTAAGCCTCTTTAATTTTGATTTTATCAATATGGCGATTTTACAAGGAGACATGAACCAAATGTGGGAAGCAGCTGATCAAAATACTATGACATCATCTGATGCTTCAAATGATCCGTTTGATTCAGATGATTGGGTCGATTATTGATCTGTCCGTTTAAATGGATAACGGGGGTTCCTTGTCCAGGTTGTGGCATGACGCGCGCATATTTACATTTATTCCAAGGCGATCTTCAAGGCGCGCTACATTTTCATCCCTTGTTTTGGTTAGTGCCGATCGTATTCGGGATCGTTTTATTCAAAAAAAATCCGAAAATCGGCAAACTTTACCACAGTCAAAACCTGTGGGTGACATTGACACTTTTAGTACTAGTGGTTTATGGCGGTCGGCTCTGGCTTCATTTCCCACATGAAGCGCCCATGGACTTTGATCCAGAAAGTATTTTCCCACAACTACTACGTCGGATTGGTCAAGTGATTCACTAACAGCCATTCACCCAAGCATTAATAATCTTTAAGAAAATGCTTTGTTTTTTTCTGAAAGCGAAGGGAACATGCGACAGTAGTTGAATCTTTATGAAAATTGTGTTATATTTACAATGTAATGATACTTAGAGTGAGTGAGCGGTTTTTTCGCTCACTCTTTTTAATGGAATGAAGTTCGTTTCGTTGAGAAATAAAGGAGGCGATGTTGTGAGTACGGTAGTGGAAACTGTTACAGATATAGTGACCCCTATTCTGGATGCGCAAAAATTTGAATTAGTTGAAGTAGAATTCGTGAAGGAAGGGAAAAATTGGTTTCTTCGTGTGTTCATCGATAAAGAAGGCGGAATCGATATCGAGGAATGTGCCTTTGTCAGTGAACAACTTAGTGAACAATTAGACCAATGCGAACCTGATCCTATTCCACAGGCCTATTTCTTGGAAGTTTCTTCCCCTGGCGCCGAGCGTCCATTGAAGAAAGAAGCAGATTATCAACGGGCAGTCGGCGAGTACATTCATGTTTCTTTATATCAACCGATTGATGGAGAAAAACAGTTCGAAGGCTTTTTACAGTCATTCGACGAAAATCAGCTAGTTATTAAGACCCGAATCAAAACCAGAGAAAAAGAACGAACGATCGACCGGAAAAATATTGCCAAAGCTCGTTTAGCCATTCAATTTTAAACACGGAGGAATGAAAGAATCATGAGTAAAGAAATGTTGAATGCATTGGATGCATTAGAAGCAGAGAAAGGCATTTCAAAAGAGATTGTCATCGATGCCTTGGAAGCGGCATTGGTTTCAGCCTACAAACGTCATTACGGGCAAGCACAAAATGTGGAAGTTGAATTTGATCAGAAAAAAGGCAATATCCACGTCTATGCAGTCAAAGAAGTGACAGAAGAAGTCATGGACTCGCAACTAGAGGTTTCATTAAAAGAAGCGATGACAATCAATCCCGCTTATGAAATCGGCGACAAAATCCGTTTTGAAGTAACGCCTAAAGACTTTGGTCGTATTGCGGCGCAAACGGCAAAACAAGTCATTTTGCAACGGGTCCGTGAAGCAGAAAGAAACATTATCTATAACGAATTTAGTGCGTACGAAAAAGACATTCTGCAAGGAATTGTTGAACGCCAAGATAATCGTTATATCTATGTAAACTTAGGCAAAATTGAAGCCGTGCTTTCAAAACAAGACCAAATGCCAAATGAGTTTTATCAACCCCATGATCGGATCAAAGTATTCGTTTCTCGTGTTGAAAATACTTCGAAAGGCCCTCAAGTATTCGTTAGCCGTAGCCATCCAGATTTGCTACGCCGATTATTTGAACAAGAAGTGCCAGAAGTATATGATGGTACTGTAGAGATCGTAAGTATTGCTCGTGAAGCAGGGGATCGTGCCAAAGTCGCTGTTCGTTCCTTTGATGCCAACGTCGATCCAGTCGGCACTTGTGTCGGCCCTAAAGGTCAACGGGTTCAAGCGATCGTCAATGAACTAAAAGGCGAAAACATGGACATCGTGGAATGGAATGAAGATCCAGCGATCTTTATCGCCAATGCGTTGAATCCAGCAGAAGTCAGCGATGTTATTTTCGACGTTGATAATCCGAAAGCATGTACTGTTGTCGTTCCTGATTACCAATTATCATTGGCGATCGGTAAACGCGGACAAAATGCTCGTCTAGCAGCCAAATTGACTGGCTTCAAAATCGATATCAAATCAGAAACAGACATGGAAGAGTTTTATGCGAAGCTGGATGAAGGCGACTATATCGATGAGTATGATGCAACTGCTTCAGAAGCTGCTGAAGAAATCAGCACAGAAGCAACGGAATCTACAGAAACGCTCGATGAAGCAATCCTTTCATCAGACATGACTGCAGATGATTACGAAAATGTTGAGTTTGACGAAAAATAGTTGAGGTGAGATCGTGATGAAAAAACGAAAAATTCCTTTACGAAAATCAGTGATTTCAGGTGAAATGTTGCCTAAGAAAGAAATGCTTCGTATCACTCGTTCAAAAGAAGGCGTTGTTTCTATTGATCCAACCGGAAAAATGCCTGGTCGTGGTGCCTATATAGCGATCGAACCGGCTGAAGCCCAGAAAGCTTGGGATAAGCGTATTTTAGATCGAGTGTTGGAAACGAAATTGACAGATGAATTTTACCAAGAACTATTGGACTATGTAACGCACCAAAAAGCGCGAAAAGAGTTATTTGCAAATGAATAAAACCAAAGCATTAAATATGTTAGGACTAGCCATGCGTGCTGGGAAATTAGTGACTGGTGAAGAAATGACCTTAAAAGAGATTCGCAATGAGAAAGCTGCTTTGGTCATTGTCGCCAGTGATGCTGGTAAAAATACACAAAAGAAAATTAAGGACAAAAGTTCTTATTACGAAATTCCGCTCCTAGATGCATTTTCTGCTGATGAAATCAGTGCGGCCATTGGGAAACCAAGAATGGTCATTGGCATCTTAGATCAAGGATTTGCAAGGAAGGTGCAGGAATTAATATTAGGTTAGGAAGGTGATTGCATGGGGAAAAAAAGAATTTATGAACTTGCAAAAGAATGGAACAAATCGAGCAAAGAGGTTGTTGAAAAAGCACAATCTTTAGGCTTTGATGTCAAAAATCATATGGGCGCGATCTCAGATGGAGAGGCGCAGAAATTGCAGCAGTCATTAGGCGGCAATCCAAATGGTAAAACATCTGCAAACTCAAATCCCGCAAATCAGAAACCAGCCAACCAGCCGGAAAAACAAGAACAAAAGAAATTTAAAACGCAAAGAAATAATCCTAACTTCCAAAACCGTCATAACAATCAAAGTCAACAGCGAACTACGCAAAGCAATAACCGTCCTGCTGGTCAAGGACAAGTAGAGCGCACGAACAGTCAAGGAAGTAACAGACCAAATAACCAAGGAAGTCATAATCGAGTGAATAACCAAGAGAATCGTAACAATCAAGGGCAACAAAACCGCCCAACAAACCAAGGACAACAAAACCGTCCGAAGAATCAAGGACAGCAAAACCGTCCGAACAATCAAGGGCAACAAAACCGTCCGAATAATCAAGGGCAACAAAATCGCCCAAACAATCAAGGACAACAAAATCGTCCGAACAATCAAGGACAACAAAACCGTCCAAACAATCAAGGACAACAAAACCGTCCAAACAACCAAGGGCAACAAAATCGTCCGAATAACCAAGGACAGCAAAACCGTCCAAACAAACAAGGACAACAAAATCGTCCGAACAATCAAGGGCAACAAAACCGTCCAGCCGCTCAATCTGCAGGAAATACGCAAGGGGCAGACCGCAACAACAACCGTACGCAAGGCTCGAATGATTCCCGTGGAGGAAATCAAAACCGAGGCAAGTCAAATTACGGTGGACGCAATAACAATTTCAACAACAACAATCGCAATAAATTTAACAAAAAAGGGAAAAAAGGCCGTCAGCAGACGGAAAAGAAACCGCCAGTTCCAGCACGTAAATTCCGTGAACTGCCAGAAGTATTGGAATATACAGAAGGCATGAACGTAGCGGATATCGCGAAAAAAATCTACCGTGAACCAGCAGAGATCATCAAGAAGCTCTTTATGATGGGGGTTATAGTCAATCAAAACCAACCTTTAGATAAAGATACGATTGAACTGCTTGCTACCGATTACGGAATCGAACCACAAGAAAAAGTTCAAGTGGATATCGCAGATATCGATAAATTCTTCGAAGCAGAAGAACAAATTGAAGAGAATTTAGTATCACGACCACCTGTTGTTACCATCATGGGTCACGTTGACCACGGGAAAACAACATTGCTTGATACATTACGTCATTCACGCGTAACAAGTGGTGAAGCTGGAGGAATCACGCAGCATATTGGGGCTTACCAAATCGACATCAATGGCAAACCAATCACTTTTTTAGATACTCCTGGACACGCGGCGTTCACCAGTATGCGTGCACGGGGAGCAAGTATCACTGATATTACGATTTTAGTTGTCGCAGCTGATGATGGTGTCATGCCGCAAACGGTGGAAGCGATCAACCATGCGAAAGCAGCAAAAGTGCCAATCATCGTTGCAGTTAACAAAATCGATAAACCAGGTGCTAACCCTCAACATGTGATGCAAGAATTAAGTGAACATGAGTTGATCCCAGAAGCTTGGGGTGGGGATACGATCTTCGTTGAAATCTCAGCGAAATTTGGGCAAAACATTGAAGAATTGCTTGAAATGATCCTCTTAGTAGCAGAAGTCGAAGATTTGAAAGCTGATCCTACCCAACGAGCGATCGGTACCGTTATTGAAGCGCGCCTTGATAAAGGCAAAGGTCCTGTAGCAACACTATTGGTACAACAAGGAACTCTTCATGTTGGTGATCCAATCGTTGTAGGGAACACTTTCGGTCGTGTCCGCGTGATGACGAATGATTTAGGTCGTCGTGATAAAGCAGCTGGACCTGCAACGCCAGTCGAAATCACAGGATTGAACGATGTCCCTCAAGCAGGTGACCGTTTCGTTACCTTTGAAGATGAAAAAACGGCTCGGGCAGCAGGTGAAGAACGTGCAAAACGTGCCTTGATGGAACAACGTGCATCAAGCAGTCGTGTGACATTGGATAACTTGTTTGAAAGTCTAAAAGAAGGCGAACTGAAAGAAGTGAACGTCATCATCAAAGCAGACGTACAAGGTTCAGCCGAAGCGTTAGCTGCGTCATTGAAGAAAATCGATGTTGAAGGTGTGCGAGTAAACATCGTCCATTCAGCCGTTGGTGCCATCAATGAAAGTGACGTAACGCTAGCAGCAGCAAGTAATGCCATCATCATCGGATTCAACGTTCGCCCTACACCGCAAGCCAAACAGCAAGCGGAAGCAGAAGAAGTCGATATTCGTTTGCATCGCATTATCTACAAAGCGATCGAAGAAATCGAAACAGCGATGAAAGGGATGCTTGATCCTGAATTTGAAGAAAAAATCACCGGTCAAATGATCGTTCGTGAAACCTACAAAGTTTCTAAAGTTGGTACGATCGCTGGTTGCTATGTGACGGAAGGCAGCATTCGCCGTGACAGTGGTGTACGGGTGATTCGTGACGGTATCGTCATCTATGAAGGCAAACTTGCCAGCTTGAAACGCTTCAAAGACGATGTCAAAGAAGTGAAGCTAGGATTTGAATGTGGCGCGATGATCGAGAAATTCAACGACGTAAAAGTCGATGATGTGATCGAAGGCTATGTCATGGAAGAAGTACCAACAAAATAAACGAAATGACAACTATACAAGGAGGCTTTTTGAATGGCTAACTATCGAGATCGCCGAGTGGCGCAAGAAATCTTAAAAGAAGTCAATCAAATTCTTCGTAAAAAAGTTCGTGATCCTCGCGTGCAAGATGTGACGATCACAGATGTACGAGTAACTGGAGATTTGCAGCAAGCAACGATCTTTTACAGCACCTTGACGGACTTGGCTTCAGATAAGCAAAAAGCCCAAGCAGGACTGGAAAAAGCAACTGGGTTGGTTCGTCGTGAACTAGGCCAAGCGCTAACGCTCTACAAAGTTCCAGAAATCCAATTCGAGTTGGATGAATCTGTACAATACGGGAATAAAATTGATGAAATGATTCGCGCATTGCACTCAGAAGAATAAAAAAAAGAACAGCTTCCAGTCGAAGCTGTTCTTTTTTATTTGGAAAAAGCATCAGGAATTCATCAGTAAAGTAACCAGTCCAGCAACACCTGCCCCTAAGAGCCAACCACCGATCACATCTGTTAAAAAATGAATCCCTAAGTAGACTCTGCTAAAGCCAATCATAAAGCTAAGCAAAATTGCCAGTAAGGTCATAGGGATGACAGCTGAGGGAACCAATTGTCCAAGATTCAAGGCGATCGTTCCATATATGGCAGCGGATGTGGCAGCATGAGCACTAGGAAAGCTGTGATCTTTTTCTTCAACTAAACGATGATCGATGGGACGATCTCGTCGGACGATTCGTTTGATCAAGTAAGCAGCTGCTGATACTATGAAGATACTGACTGCTGTTTTTGGTGCAAGATCCGCCCGCGATGATGGAAAGGCAAACAACAGTAAAGCGATCGCAACTGTCGGAAAGGCTTTTCCTAAATTGGTAAAAAAGTGCATCATGCGCGTCAAAGAGGGCGTACGGCTTTGGATGATCTGCAAAGCAAACGCTTCTTCCCAACGCTGCATCGTGCCGAGCTGAATCATGATCAAAAAAATGGCAAATCCAATAAATGACCCTATCGTTAAAACAACCATTTTAGGACCTCCTTATATGCTTAGTTTATCATGTAATGAGAAAGAGCGAAAAGGATTTTGTCGTGCAATGAATTTTTTTTATATGTTATAATAAGCAAGTTGAAGTGAAATGGAGGAATACGATGGACGGGATTTTACCATTATGGAAAGAGCGTGGACAAACAAGTCACGACTGCGTGTTTAAATTACGAAAAATATTAAAGACAAAAAAAATCGGACACAGCGGCACACTAGATCCTGACGTGGATGGTGTCTTGCCCATTTGTATCGGAAAAGGAACGAAGATCGTCGAATACTTGGTTGATTCTGGAAAAGTCTATACCGGGGAAATCACTTTGGGCTTCAGTACCACTACAGAAGATCGGTCGGGGGATATCGTTGAACAACAAGCACTAACTCGTCCGTTTACGAAGGAAGAGATCGATCAGGCAATGAAACAGTTGACGGGGACGATTACCCAGATCCCGCCGATGTATTCGGCGGTCAAAGTCAATGGCAAACGACTTTACGAATATGCTCGTAACAATGAAACTGTCGAGCGGCCACAGCGCAAAGCAGAAATTTATTCCTTTGAACGAATTTCAGAGCCGATTATTCATGAGGACAATACGCAAAGCTGGCGTTTTGAAGTTGCTTGTGGAAAAGGGACCTATGTTCGCACATTAGCGGTCGACACAGGGAAATTGCTGGGTGTACCCGCGCATATGTCTGATTTGACTCGCCTAAAAAGCGGTGGTTTTTCAAAAGAACAATCCTACACGATTGCAGAGGTGCAAAAGGCAGTCGATGAACAACGTGTTTCGGAACTACTACTACCTTTAGAATACGGGGTATCAGAATTTCTTCAAGTGACGATCGATGCAGACCTCTGGCAGAAAGTAAAAAATGGCATGCGTTTGCCCTTCAGCGCGTTTGGATTAACAAAGCGCCCAGAGGAATTAGTGGCGATTTTTTATCGAGAACAATTGATCAGTATCTATAAAGCTCATGACAAATACCAGGATATGATGAAACCGGTAAAAGTCATCCGTACAGAAATAGGAGAATGAATATGGAAATCATTGAAATAAGACACCCTTATGATCACGCAGCGATTCCTGATGAGGAGATCGTCTTAGTTTTAGGCTTTTTCGATGGCGTGCATTTAGGTCATCAAAAAGTCATTGAAACAGGACGAAAGATTGCAGAGGAGAAAGGGTTAAAATTGGCGTTGATGACCTTTAATCAGCATCCCTCGATCGTTTTTCAAAAGGTTGATCCTGAAAAAATGCAATACCTGACCAGTTTGCCGCAAAAAGAAGCGCACATGGAACAACTTGGGGTAGATATTCTTTATATCGTTGAATTTACTTCTGCTTTTGCAAATTTGGCACCGCAAGTATTTGTAGATGAATACATGATCGGACTGCATGCAAAAGTTGTTGTTGCAGGTTTTGACTATACCTATGGCAAGAAAGAGATAGCCAACATGGCGCTTTTGCCAACCTATGCAGAAGGACGTTTTGAAGTCGTGACTGTCGCGCAAGAATCGTTTCATGAGGAAAAGGTCAGCTCCACACGCATTCGCTCTGCACTACAAAATGGTGATATGGCGCAAGTCAATCGCTTGTTAGGGTATATTTATGAATTTGAAGGAACCGTCGTTCACGGTGATGCTAGAGGACGAGAACTTGGGTTTCCAACCGCAAATATCAAAGTGAAGAGCACCGTTCGGTTGCCAAAAGAAGGCGTCTATGTGACGGAAATCAAAGTTGGTGACAAGTGGTATCCATCGATGGGATCGATTGGTCACAATGATACGTTTGGTCAAGGTCGCCAGTTAACAGTAGAGATTTATATTCTCGATTTTCACCAAGATATCTATGGTGAAACCGTGGCGATCCGTTGGCATCATTTCTTACGTGATCAAGTCGCTTTCAATGGCGCACAAGCGTTGATCGAGCAATTAAAGCAAGATGAACGGGACACTGAAGCTTATTTTGATGGGCTTTCTGAAGAAAACTAGTCATTCGTAGTGAAAAGAAGCGTTTCTGGCTTCTTTTCACTTTTTCTTTTTCTCTCTTTTTATAACGTAGTTTATTTGAATTCTAATGCTTTCCCCATGAGGAAAAAACGTTTTTTCGATATACTAAAAAATAGGCTAAAATGATAATTTATGCAGTACGCTGCAAAGGGAAAGGGAGAGAAAAAGTGACAATTGGAAAAAAAGCGAAAAAGGGGAAAGAAAAGAAAGATTTAACCAAAATGAAAACGCCGCATACGTATGTCATCATTTTTGGGGTCGTGCTGTTGGCATGGTTGCTGACTTTCTTAGTTCCTGCTGGGAAATTTAGTACACAAGAAATCGAGTATACCGATGCAAATGGGGACATAAGTACCAGAACGGTCTTGATGCAAGATTCGTTTCGTTATGCCTACCCGTTAGATAACGAATACGTCTATCAACAGTTGAATCAATTGGAAGACGATCCACAAGAGCTGGAAGAATTAGATGTCGATCCTGAGGCTTTAGCAGCTGTTCTAGCTGAAGGGCCTAAAGAGTTGTCCCAGAGTCAATTAGATGAGGTCGGGCTAACGGATGACACCCTTTACAGCCTTTATGGCGAAAAGATTTATGATACTTCAGAAAAACTGCATAAAACAGCCAAGGTTTGGGGAACCGATGACTTTGGCGGTTTCGGCTTTTTAAATTTTGTTTTTGAAGGGTTGGTTTCTGGCGACAAATACGGCTCAGCAGTAGGGATTGCAGCACTGATTTTAGTGGTCGGTGGTGCATTTGGTATTATCATGCAAACGGGAGCGATCGATGCTGGGATCTTTGCATTTATCAGCAAAACCCGTGGATTAGAACGTTTGGCATTGCCGCTGTTGTTCTTTGCTTTTTCATTTGGTGGTGCTACTTTTGGGATGGCAGAAGAAGTCATTCCGTTTTCGATGGTCATGGTGCCTTTCGTGATCGCATTAGGGTATGACTCGATCGTGGCGGTCACTGTCACCTATGTCGCCTCCCAGATTGGGAATGCCACCTCGTGGATGAGTCCATTTAGTGTGGCAGTGGCTCAAGGGATCGCAGGTATTCCCGTTCTTTCAGGCGCAACGTTCCGAATCATCATGTGGGTCGTGGTTACCGCATTATCCGCAGGATACCTCATGATCTATGCCGAAAGAATTCGCAAGAATCCTGAGAAATCGCTCACGTATCAATCAGATGCGTATTTTCGAAATCATCTTGAAAAAACCTCCAGTGAGCAAAAACCATTTTTATTAGGTCATAAATTGATCTTGGTTGAAATGCTGGCGGTCTTGATCTGGATCGTATGGGGTGTGACACAAAAAGGCTATTATATTCCCGAGATCGCTTCTCAATTCTTTGTTATGGGCTTAGGGGCAGGAATCATAGCGGTTCTTTTCAAATTAGAAAATATGGGCTTGAATGATGTGGCGAGTGCCTTTCAATCAGGGGCCTCAGAATTAGCAGGAACTGCAATCGTTGTAGGGATGGCCAAAGGGATTCTTCTGGTTCTCGGCGGTTCTGATGCCAACGTGCCGTCAGCCTTGAATACGATTTTGCACAGCATCGGTGGTTTGTTAAGCAATGTTCCAGCATTTATTGGGGCATGGTTCATGTACATTTTCCAAAGCTTCTTCAATTTGATCGTGACCTCCAATTCAGGTCAGGCTGCATTGACCATGCCGATCATGGCACCATTAGCTGATCTTTTAGGTGTTTCCAGACAGATCGCTGTATTGGCTTATCAATTAGGCTCAGGCTTCATGGATGCCTTCACTCCAGTATCGGCAAGTCTGATCGGTGTGCTAGGTGTCGCAAGAATCGAATGGGTGAAATGGGCGAAATTCCAGATCAAAATGCAAGGGTTCTTATTTGTATTAGGAACGATCTTCATCTTTATTGCAGTCGCGATCGGCTTGCAATAAGAAGCAATCAGACACGAGGAGGAAGCACTCATGAAGGTGATACGACAAGCGGAGGTTTATGCCCCTGACTATTTAGGAAAAAAAGATATTCTTTTAAGCGAAGACAAGATCATTGCTATTGAAGATTCGATCGAAGGAGGATTCTCAGGGGTTCCTCTTGAAGAAATCGATGGCACAGGGTTACTTGCTGTTCCCGGCTTTATTGACTGCCACTTTCATATCTTAGGAGGTGGCGGGGAAGGCGGCTTTCAGAACCGGACACCAGAAGTGAAATTGTCTCAGCTGACCTCAGCGGGGGTAACGACAGTGGTTGGGTGTTTGGGTACTGACGGAGTAGGCAGAGATATGACTGCCTTGATCAGTAAGGCCCGTGGACTAGAGGCAGAAGGCATCACGACGTACTTGTATGACGGTTCTTATCGATTGCCATTGACTCCGGTCACCGATTCTATCATTCAAGATTTTTTGACTATTGACAAAATCATTGGTATCGGTGAAATTGCCGTTTCTGACCATCGTTCTTCACAACCGAGTTTCGAAGAATTTACCCGCGCGGTGGCGGATGCCCGTGTTGGTGGGATGCTTTCTGGAAAAGCAGGCATCGTAAACGTCCACTTAGGTGGAGGAAAGAGAAAATATGAGCTACTTTTACGAACCATCGAAGAAACAGAGATTCCAATCAGCCAATTTTTACCGACACATGCCAATCGGACCAGCGAGCTTTTCGAAGCAAGTATTGCTTTTGCAAAAATGGGTGGAACGATTGATTTTACGGCGAGTGAGGATCCTGATTTCTGGGAAAAAGAAGACGATGAGGTTCGCTTCAGTAAAGGATTGAAGCGTTTGTTAGCAGAAGGGATCGGGCTGGATCAATTTACCATGACCTCTGATGGGCAAGGTAGCCTCCCGTACTTTGATGAAAACAATCAATTCATAGGTCTGGGTGTCGGTAGTTCGCGAGCCTTGATGGTAGGCATTAAAGAAGCAGTCCAAAAAGAGCAGATTCCATTGGAGATCGCCATTCGAGCAATCACTTCTAATCCAGCGAAAGTATTGAAGCTTGAGCAAAAAGGACGTCTTGCAGCAGGGATGGATGCTGATATTTGCTTGCTGAACAAAGAAACATTAGTAGTAGAAACGGTTCTAGCGAAAGGCCGAACGATGGTAGAAAAACAAGAAGTGAAAGTGTGGGGTACCTTCGAGCAACTAACATAAGAAGAATCCAGCTTTGACAAACTAAGAAATGGTTGTTTTTTCTAAACAGAGTTGTAGAAGAAAATAAGCAGCCCGATCCATGACCAGTATTTACTGGACTTGATCGGACTGCTTTTTTCAATTAAACGCAAGCATTCTTAAGCTTGCAGCTCATCCAATTTCTTCATGTCTTCTTCAGAAATTTCAAAGTCAACTTTAGCATTGTCAGCAATGTATTCTTCATGAACGGATTTTGGCAATGGCAGAATGTCTTTTTGTAGCAAGTAACGAATTGAAAGTTGTGGAATAGATTTTCCATAAGCTTCCGCAATCGTCTTCACTGCATCGTTATCGAGTAAACGACCGGTGGCGATTGGAGAATAGCCTTCCACTAAAATTTCGTGGTCTTTACAAAATGCCAATAACTCTTCATTTGTGCGTCCAATATGGTAAACAAACTGGTTGACCATCGGTTTCACATCGCAATGATCAAAAATATTCTGTAAATCTTTTTGATCGAAGTTGGAAACACCAATTGATTTTACTTTCCCGCTTAAGTAGGCTTCTTCTAATGCTTTCCAAACATCGATGTTTTCAAGATAAAAATCTTTGTTTTCTGGATTGTTTCCCATGATTTTCCAAGGACGAGGGGCGTGGATCAAAATCAAATCGATATACCCTAAGTCAAGTTTTTTTAGAGAAGCATCAATGCTATCAACCGCTTCTTGATAGGTCTTCAACTCAGCAGGTACTTTCGTGGTAACAAAAATTTCTTCGCGGGCAACGCCTGAATCGCGCACAGCTTTCCCAACCGCTTCTTCGTTTTTGTAAGCTGCCGCGGTATCGACATGTCGATAACCGTTTTGAATGGCAAATTTTGTGGCGTTGTAAGCATCTTCTGGAGAAGATTGCCAGGTTCCAAGGCCAATCTTAGGAATCGTCAGTTTGTTCTGCAAGGTAAATGTTTCTTGTAATATCACGTATCTCAACCTACTTTCATCGCTTTTTTTTGTTACATCTTCCATTATAAAACGTTTTCTTGTTTGAAACAAATCAGACGCTGAAACTTTTTCGGTAAATTGACTTTCAAAAGGATCTTTGATACATTATCAGCAACCTAAACGCAGAAAGATGTGGAAAAAATGGATTTTGTAAAAGAAGATTTTGCCTATTATCGGCGCTCTTTTGAATTGATGTATCGCAGTTATTTCCGTAGAAGAATGATTGCCTTAGGTGTGGCGATTTTGATTATCTTAGGTTATTTATTTTTATTACAAGAAAGTTTGCTTTTAAATATCATCTTGCTAGGTATTTTGCTAGGGATGATGGCGTGGCTGGTTTCACTTTCTCAGAAAGCGAGTGAGGTCGTACGTGCTTTTGAAGAAGAAAATCAGGTGCCGCAAATTCATCAACTGACAGAATTCGAGGATCATTATGCGTTCCCAATGAACGATGGAACAACGATGCGCGTGAAGAAAAACGGCAATCGCAACTTCCCTTCCAATAATAAGCAGTACACGTTGATGGCAGGCTATAAAAAAGTTTTCTTTGTGCAACAACCCTTGATGATTTTTTACTATGACCTCTTGGAAATGAAGTATGATGAAGCGTATCGTTTGAAACGAAATCGCCAAAACGGGTTCAATCGTTGGTCGCGTTATTTCAGCTTTCGATCCTTTAAGGGATCGATTGGCAATGTTTTTCAATTCTTGCTGGGAAATATTTTCTTCTTATTTATTGCGTATCGGTTGATCCGCTATCTGATCGATATTTTGCTGCACATTCTATAACGGTCGCCAAGGGGATGATTCTCATCGTTTTCATAGACTGGTGAAAAAGATGATAGGACTTAATTTTTTAAAAAAGGTATACTTAAGTCAGATAAGACAAGCAATTGTCTTTCAAGAATAAGAGTCCTGCTCTTGTTAAGTAAGCCGTCAGCAACAGCTTATCTATTGTGGCGCTAACAGTTTGGGGGAAGTGTTAGTTCTTGTAACAAACAGATTTTTTTCTGGGCGGGATAAGAACAAAAGCGGTATTTTACCGTACTTAATAAGAGTACTGCTCTTAATTTTTGCTATGACTATTTGAAGACATCACTTCTTGGAAGTGGTGTTTTTTCTTGCCCAAAATAGTCCAAGTGATAGGAGAATTCTAAGAACTATGCTACAATGAGTGCCGATGCTCTCAGCGATGGGAGCAAAAAAAGAAGGTAGAGGAGAATCACTTAGGAATGCCTGAAGGTCAAACAATAAACGATCCATCTACAAAAAGCGCGCAAAATATTTCTGCGTATATACATATACCATTCTGTGAACATATCTGCTATTACTGTGACTTCAACAAAGTGTTTTTAGAAGGGCAGCCAGTGGATGAGTACATCGAAGCGTTACTAAAAGAAATTGAGCTGACCCTCTTGTGTCAGCCTATCAATGAGGCGGAAACAATTTATATCGGCGGCGGGACGCCAACGTCGCTTTCGGCGAACCAGCTGGATCGATTGCTTGCAGGTGTGCATGAATTGCTGCCGACCCACACAACCAAAGAGTTTACCGTGGAAGCAAATCCTGGTGATTTGAGTGAAGAAAAAATGCTGGTTTTGAAAAACCATCAAGTCACTCGCTTGTCGATGGGGGTCCAAACCTTTGATAATCGCTTGCTTAAAAAAATTGGCCGCAAGCATACCGCTGAAGATGTTTATTCAACCATTCAGCTGCTGGAAAAACATGATTTTCAGAATGTGACGATCGATTTGATTTATGCACTTCCGGGACAAAGCATAGAAAGCTTCCGTGATACACTGACGCGAGCGATTGATCTCGGGTTGCCTCACTATGCGATGTATTCCTTGATTTTAGAAAACAAAACCATGTTTATGAACTGGGTTCGCCAAGGGAGAATGGCGCTGCCTTCTCAAGAAGCTGAAACGCAGATGTTTGATGAGGCGATCGCCGCGATGACAAAAGCTGGCTTGAATCAATATGAAATCAGTAATTTTGCACGACCAGGGTATGAGTCCTTGCATAATCTAGTGTATTGGAACAATGAACATTATTTTGGCTTTGGGGCAGGCGCCAGCGGGTATCTTGGACAGACCCGCTACAAGAATAAAGGTCCAATCCAGCATTATTTGAAACCATTACAGGAAAATCAATTGCCAATCCATGAAACCGAAGAATTGACAACCAGTAATCAAATGGAAGAGGAACTGTTTTTAGGCCTTCGTAAAAAGGCTGGCATTTCAAAAATACGCTTTGCAGAAAAATTCGGGAAGTCTTTTCAGGAAATCTATGGTTCAACTAGCGAACAGTTGATTCAAAAAGGCTGGTTGGCTAGTCAAGGTGATCGTGTCTTTTTAACGAAAGCTGGGATGTTCATTGGCAACGAAGTGTTTGAAGCATTTCTCTTGGATGGAGAAAAATAAGAAAGAACAAGGAAGAGAAGTAGCCATTTCGCGCTGCTTCTTTTTTTGATTTCTTGTTTTAGCACTCTCTTAGAAAGAGTGCTAAAAAAGTGATGCAAATACTTGACATTCATAGCAAATATGGTATATTTATAATCGTGTTAGCACTTAATAGGAATGAGTGCTAACGGAGGAGTGGATAAAATGTTGACACCTAGACAACAAATGATTTTACACCTCATCATCCAAAACTATACGAATACTGGTCAGCCCACGGGCTCGAAGCGATTGATGGAAGATGGGGTTGAAGCTAGCTCTGCCACCATTCGTAATGAGATGAAGGCGCTGGAAGAAGCTGGACTTCTGTTAAAGACACATTCATCTTCAGGGCGTGTGCCATCAATAAAAGGGTATCGCTATTACGTTGATCACTTATTGAAGCCATCTGAAGTTGACCAAAACGAAATTCAAACCATTCGTCATTCTTTTGGAAAAGATTTTCATGAAATCAATGAAATCATCCAGCAGTCTGCCACGATCTTGTCCAACTTGACTAGCTATACAGCGTTGTCTCTCGGACCAGATATGAAGGAAAGGAAATTGACGGGCTTTCGAATCGTCCCTTTGAATGCACGACAGATCATCGCGATCATCGTGACGGATAAAGGAAATGTCGAAAATCAAGTCTTTACTCTTCCTGAATCGATGAGCAGCGAAGATTTGGAAAAAATGGTAAGGATCATCAACGACAAATTGATCGGTGAACCTCTAATGACGGTCTACCATCGATTAAGAACCGAGATTCCTATGATTCTGCATAAGTATTTTCAAACGACTGACGGAATCGTTGATCTCTTTGATACGATGCTGAGCCATATTTTTGAAGAAAAAATCTTCGTCGGCGGGCGAATGAATCTTCTGGATTTTGAACCGACGCAAGATGTTAGTCAGTTCAAATCGATGTATTCATTTATGAAAAACGCAGATCAGCTGACACAGCTGCTGGCGCCAAGAGATTCTGCGATTCAAATCAGAATCGGCTCTGAGCTTGGCAACGACTTGTTACAAAATATGAGTTTGATCCAAGCCAGCTATGAAATCGAAGGTCATGGACAAGGAACGATCGCTTTATTAGGTCCATCAAGTATGCCGTATTCACGGATGTTTGGATTGATGGAAGTTTTTCGAGGCGAGTTAGCAAAAAAATTGGCCGATTATTATCGCGCATTAGACGCTGCCAATGAATAAGCGGCAATGAAACAAATCGTAGAAGGGATGGTTGAAACGTGACGGAAAAAGAAGAGCGTTTAGATGAAGAATTAGATAAAACTGCTGAAGAAACCGCAGAAACAACTGAATCTTCAAATGAATCAACTGAAACTGAAGCACAGACTCCTCAACCAGAGGAAGAAGCAGTGGAAAAAAGCGAATTGGAACTTTTGCAAGAAAAGAATAACGAATTGGAAGATCAATTCCTGCGTGCTCGTGCAGAGATCGCAAATATCACTTCACGTAACCGCAACGAGCGAGAACTTTTACAAAAATACCGCTCGCAAGATCTTGGCAAAAAACTGTTGCCAGCAATCGACAATTTGGAACGAGCGATGGCAGCAGATGTCGATCAAGACCAAGCTGCGAATTTGAAAAAAGGCGTTGAAATGGTTCTTGAAAGTCTGCGTCAAGCCTTAAAAGAAGAGGGAATCGAAGAGATTCCTGCTGAAGGTGCAATGTTCGATCCGAACTTGCATCAAGCGGTGCAGACTGTACCTGCCTCTGATGAAACACCGGCAGACACAATCGTTACTGTCTTGCAAAAAGGGTATAAATTGCATGATCGTGTCTTGCGTGCAAGCATGGTCATCGTTGCACAATAGTTCTTTCTATCTATAAGTAGATGTTTAAATTAAAAAAGGGAGTGTATTACTTATGAGTAAAATTATCGGTATCGACTTAGGAACAACAAACTCAGCTGTTGCTGTCCTTGAAGGCGGCGAAGCAAAAATCATTACGAATCCAGAAGGAAACCGTACCACACCTTCTGTTGTCTCATTCAAAAACGGTGAGATCCAAGTAGGGGAAGTTGCAAAACGCCAAGCAGTAACAAACCCGAATACGATTTCTTCTATTAAACGCCATATGGGTGAAGCTGGATACAAAGTAGAAGTTGAAGGCAAATCCTATACACCACAAGAAGTTTCCGCAATGGTTCTTCAATACATCAAAGGATTTGCTGAAGACTATTTAGGTGAAAAAGTTGAAAAAGCAGTCATTACTGTTCCTGCATACTTCAACGATGCACAACGTCAAGCAACCAAAGATGCTGGTAAAATTGCCGGTCTTGAAGTAGAACGGATCGTCAACGAACCAACTGCCGCAGCTTTAGCTTATGGGTTAGATAAAACAGATAAAGATGAAAAAATCCTAGTCTTTGACTTAGGTGGTGGTACTTTCGACGTATCGATCCTTGAATTAGGGGATGGCGTCTTTGACGTATTATCAACTGCTGGGGACAACAACCTAGGTGGGGATGACTTTGATAACAAAATCATCGACCACATGGTAGCAGAATTCAAAAAAGAAAACGGCATTGATCTTGGAAAAGACAAAATGGCCTTGCAACGTTTGAAAGATGCTGCTGAAAAAGCGAAAAAAGACTTGTCAGGTGTAACAAGTACTCAAATCAGCTTGCCATTTATCACAGCTGGTGATGCTGGTCCATTGCACTTGGAAATGACCTTGACTCGTGCGAAATTCGATGAATTGACCGCAGACCTAGTCGAACGGACAAAAATTCCAGTACGCCAAGCTTTGAAAGATGCTGGCTTGTCACAATCAGAAATCGATGAAGTCATCTTAGTTGGTGGTTCAACACGTATTCCAGCAGTAGTTGATGCTGTTCGTAAAGAAACCAATAAAGAACCAAACAAATCAGTAAACCCAGATGAAGTGGTAGCGATGGGTGCTGCGATCCAAGGTGGCGTGATCACAGGTGATGTGAAAGATGTCGTCTTACTAGACGTTACACCATTATCATTAGGTATCGAAACAATGGGTGCCGTCTTCACAAAACTGATCGATCGTAACACAACGATCCCTACAAGTAAATCACAAGTCTTCTCAACTGCAGCAGACAATCAACCAGCCGTTGATATCCATGTCTTGCAAGGAGAACGCCCAATGGCAGCTGACAACAAAACATTAGGTAGATTCCAATTGACGGATATTCCACCAGCACCTCGTGGCATCCCTCAAATCGAAGTAACATTTGATATTGATAAAAATGGGATCGTCAATGTTTCTGCAAAAGATTTAGGTACACAAAAAGAACAAAAAATCACGATCAAATCATCTTCAGGTTTATCAGATGAAGAAATCGAACGCATGGTAAAAGATGCTGAAGCAAACGCTGAAGCCGACAAACAACGCAAAGAAGAAGTTGATCTACGCAATGACGTCGATGCTTTGTTGTTCACTGTTGATAAAACATTGAAAGAGCTTGAAGGCAAAGTGGATGCAGACGAAGTCAAAAAAGCGGAAGAAGCTCGTGATGAGTTGAAAGCTGCACTTGAAGCAAACAACTTAGAAGAAATGAAAACGAAACGTGATGCTTTGAATGAAATCGTACAAAACTTAACTGTTAAGTTATACGAACAAGCAGCACAACAACAAGCACAAGAAAATCCAGAAGCTGCACAAGGCGGCGCAGACGATGTGGTTGACGCCGACTTTGAAGAAGTAGACGGTGACGATAAATAATCGCTGTTTGTGAAAAAGCCAAAGTCACCGCTTTGGCTTTTTCTTATGAATTTGCGAAACGTATTTTTCTAGAGCGAATTATATGCTAAAATACGAGAGACGCAAGAATATAGTGGAGGGAAGCCAATGGCAGACAAAAGAGATTATTATGAGGTCTTAGGTCTACAAAAAGGGGCTTCGGATGACGAAATCAAAAAAGCTTATCGTAAGCTTTCAAAACAATATCATCCAGACATCAATAAAGAACCTGATGCAGAAGCAAAGTTTAAAGAAATTTCTGAGGCCTATGAAATATTAAGTGATTCCCAAAAAAGAGCTGCTTATGACCAGTATGGTCATGCTGGTACCGATCCGAACTACGGAGGCGGTTATGGCGGTGGATTCGGCGGCTTTAACAGTGGCGGATTCTCCGGTGGCGGTTTTGGTGGATTTGAAGACATTTTCGAATCGTTTTTCGGTGGTGGAGGCGGCAGAGCAGCCAATCCTAATGCACCTCGACAAGGAGCGGACTTGCAATATGCGGTTGATCTTTCCTTTGAAGAAGCGATTTTCGGAGTGGAAAAAACTGTTCAATACAATCGTGAAGAAACCTGTCATACCTGTGGTGGAAACGGGGCAAAACCAGGTACTTCACCAGAAACCTGTCATAAATGTCATGGTGCAGGTACCATCAATGTTGAACGTCAAACACCGCTTGGTCGTGTGATGAGCCGTCAAACCTGTGATGTTTGTCATGGAACGGGGAAAGAAATCAAAGAACCATGTACAACATGTCATGGAACAGGCCATGAAAAGAAAAAACATAGTGTGAAAGTCAACGTACCTGCAGGTGTCGAAGATGGACAACAAATGCGCTTGTCTGGTCAAGGAGAAGCTGGCACCAATGGTGGTCCTTATGGCGATCTGTACGTTGTTTTCCGAGTGGAAGAAAGTGATATTTTTGACCGTGATGGGTCGGAAATTTATTACGAACTGCCGTTAAACTTTGTCCAAGCTGCTTTAGGCGACGAAGTCAATGTACCAACGGTTCACGGGAATGTGAAATTAAAAATTCCAGCTGGTACGCAAACAGGCACAAACTTCCGCTTACGCGGTAAGGGAGCCCCTCGCTTACGGGGAGGCGGCAATGGCGATCAACAGGTCAAAGTGAAGCTGATCACACCTAAGAACTTAAATGAGGAACAAAAAGAGGCATTGCGGGCTTATGCAAAAGCCAGTGGCCATGAAACGAACGAACAACAACCAGAAGGATTTTTTGATAAAATGAAAGATGCTTTTGGTGGGAAAAAGAAATAACCATGAAAAAATCCAACTCATGCCCTTATAAAACCATCCGTTTTATAAGGGCATGAGTGTTTGTATGGCTATAAATGTGCAGTATGGGCAAGAATCGAATCTTCTTGGCCATCTTTTTTTCTTTTCCTTTGAAATCGCTTGCTTAGTGTGTCACAATAAAAGTAGACCAATTAAAGGAGGAGATACAATGGAAAGAATATTTGCGAGTCCGTCACGATACGTTCAAGGAAAAGGGGTCTTGAAGCATGGGTTATCCCATATCAAAGATTTAGGAAAGAAAGTGCTTCTTTTGACCGATGAAACTGTTTGGAAAATTGCCGGTGAAGAACTATTTGAGAACCTGAAAGCAGCCGAGTTAGAACCGGTAAAAGAAATTTTTGGTGGAGAAGCTTCTGCAAATGAAATCGATCGTATCGTCTCTAAAGCCAAAAGTGAATCAATCGAAGTGATTGCCGCATTAGGTGGTGGGAAAGCCATCGATACTGGGAAAGCTGTTGCGGATGAATTGAAAATACCGATTGCTGTTTTGCCAACGATTGCCTCCACTGATGCACCAACTTCGGCACTTTCTGTTATTTATACTGATGAAGGTCGTTTTGAAAAGTATCGTTTTTATAACAAAAATCCTGAACTTGTCTTAGTGGATACCGCTGTGATTGCCAAAGCGCCTGCCAAATTGCTAGCCGCTGGTATTGCGGATGCACTCGCAACCTATGTCGAGGCACGTGCTGTTGCTCGAAGCCATAGTAAAAATATGGTCGGCGGGGTGCAACCAATTGCCAGCATGGCGATCGCTGAAAAATGCGAAGAGATCCTTTTTGAGAATGCCTTAAAAGCCTATCAAGCGAATAAAAAACAAGTCGTTACCGAAGCTTTTGAACAAATCGTGGAAGCCAACACTTTGCTTAGTGGATTAGGCTTTGAAAGTGCAGGTCTGGCAGCAGCTCATGCGATTCATAATGGCTTGACAGCCCTTGAAGGAGACGTTCATGATCTGACCCATGGTGAGAAGGTTGCTTACGGAACACTCACTCAATTGATGCTGGAAAATGCAGATCCTGAAGAGCTCGACCAATATATAGAATTGTATCAGGCATTAGAATTACCGACGACATTATCCGACATGCATCTTGCGGAAGCCAGCGATGCAGACCTATTAAAAATTGGCGAGCAAGCAACCATCGAAGGGGAAACGATCCACAATATGCCATTTCCGGTTTCTGCAGAAGATGTTGCAGCAGCGATCAAAGCCGTGGATGCCTATGTGAGTGCTTACTATCCTCTATGATGTTATTTTATTAAAGATCATCAATGTGTGCTCGGTGATTTCAAAAAACGTTTGACAATAAAAAAGAGTCGTGCTATTTTGATAACAAGCAAATTAAAGGAGGGAACAAGACATGACAAACGTCAACACACAAACTACCTGTTGTTGTTGTATGGTGCAAAAAGCAGCATACCGATTTGTCATGCCTATTATTAGTTCCTTTGTCGCAGAAGATCGCTGAAGTTTCTTTAGTGATTCACTTCTATCCGGATAAGACGACATTTTTTTGGGGTACTGATGTAATAGTCAGTACCCCTTTTTGTTTGCTGTTTTTTACCGCTTTCATTGGCGACGGCTGATGATTGCAAATGAAAATGAGTACATGAAGCATACGAGTTGTGCCAAACAAAGTTGAGCGAGGAGTTGAGCGATGATCGTTAATAATATAAAAGCATTGATTGGGCACACCCCATTCTTTGAATTTGATGCCGCAGCATTTGGCGGCAAAAAGGGAAGTACCATCTATGCGAAACTTGAGTATTTAAATCCTGGTGGAAGTATCAAGGACCGCTTAGGAAAGTATTTGATCGATGAAGCGTTTCGCGAGCATGTGATCGATCATGAGACAACCGTTATCGAACCGACAGCGGGAAATACTGGAATTGGTTTAGCTTTAGCTGGAATCGAGTATGGCTTAAAAATGATTTTTGTCATTCCTGAAAAATTTAGCCTTGAAAAGCAGCAACTGATTGAAGCGTTGGGCGGGACCATCGTTCATACGCCCACTGAAGCAGGCATTCAAGGGGCGATTGAAAAAGCAAAGGAAATAGCAAAACAGCTACCAAATAGTTATATGCCAATGCAATTTCACAATCAAAACAATCCTGCAGCCTACCAAGCAACCTTAGGCCCAGAGATCTTTCAGGAGTTATCTGGAAAAATTGACAGCTTTGTTGCTGGAGCTGGCAGCGGGGGGACCTTCGCGGGTGTCGCAACATACTTAAAGAAGCAAAAATCAAGCACTCGACTTGCTGTGGTTGAACCAGAAGGATCGATCTTAAATGGCGGGCCTGCCCATGGACATGAGATTGAAGGGATCGGTGTTGAGTTCATTCCACAATTTTTTGACGATTTGCTTATTGATCAAATTTATACGATCAGTGATGCGGAAGGCTTTGCTTTTACTCGTTACTTGGCAAGAAACTATGGTTTGCTTGTTGGAAGTTCAAGTGGAGCGGCGATGGCAGCAGCAGTAAAAGAAAGCCTCGAATTACCAACTGGAAGCTCGATCGTTACCGTCTTTCCAGATGGAGGCGATCGCTATCTATCAAAACAGATTTATGCGGGTGAATCAGCAATCACCCCATTCATAGGAGGAGTAAACCATGCATTTTAATACAAAAGTAATCCACGGCGGTATCAGCGAAGACAAAATGACTGGTGCTGTTAGTGTGCCAATTTACCAAACATCAACCTATCGGCAAAATGCTCTTGGTCAGCCAAAGCAATATGAATACAGTCGTTCAGGCAATCCAACTCGATTTGCCTTAGAAGAATTGATTGCGGATCTGGAAGAAGGCGCCCAAGGGTTTGCTTTTGCCTCTGGATTAGCAGCCACCCATGCGGTCTTCTCGCTATTTCAGACTGGAGACCATGTCATTTTAGGGGATGATGTATATGGCGGGACGTTTCGTTTGCTCCATCAAGTATTAGAAAAAAGCGGATTGTCTTATACACTTGTCAAAACAAATGAGCTAGCTGCCGTTGAAGCAGCCATCCTTCCAGAAACCAAAGCGATCTTTCTGGAAACGCCGACTAATCCATTATTGAAGATCACGGACATCGCAATCGTTGCCCAACTAGCTAAAAAACAGGACATTTTGACGATCGTGGATAATACCTTTGCGACCCCTTACTTTCAAAAGCCGCTACAATTAGGCGCAGATATTGTGATTCACAGTGCTACCAAGTATCTCGGTGGACACAGTGATGTAGTAGCTGGGTTAGCGGTTGCCAAAGAGCCAAAAATCGCCGAAAGAATTGCTTTTTTACAAAACGCCATTGGTGGTGTATTGGGGCCTCATGATAGCTGGTTGATTCAACGAAGCATCAAAACTCTTGCTTTGCGGATGGAAGCACATCAAAACAACGCGATGAAAATTGCTCACTACTTACAAGCACATCCAGCTGTCGCAAACGTGTATTATCCAGGATTGATTGCCCATGAAGGACATGAGATCGCCAAATCACAGATGTCTGGGTATAGCGGTATGATATCTTTTGAACTAAACGATGAATCGAAAACAGCAGAATTTGTTGAATCATTAAAGATTTTTACTTTAGCAGAAAGCTTAGGTGGCGTGGAAAGCTTGGTAGAAGTGCCAGCCGTGATGACCCATGCCTCGATCCCTAAAGAAATTCGTGAGCAATCTGGGATCAAAGATGGCTTGATTCGGTTGTCTCTCGGCATCGAAGACGGTGAGGATCTGCAGGCAGATTTAGAGCAAGCGTTTGAAAAGGCAGGTAGCTAGTGATGGGGAGAGAGTTTATTCCAATTTTTTCTGACTGGGCAGCTGAGTACGATGAAACAGTTGCAGGTAAGGATGAAGAATATCGAGCGGTTTTTTTCAAATATGAACAGTTACTCGCTGAAATAGCTGAAAAAGCAGGGCAGTCTGTGGTAGAATTTGGTAGTGGAACTGGAAATCTAACACAAGCTCTGCTTGATCAAGGAAAAAACGTGCTGGCAATCGAGCCATCGCCAGAGATGCGGCGAATCGCCAAGTCAAAACCCAGTCTTTCTAAAGTGACTTTTGTAGATGGTGATATGGAGGTTTTTCCTGAGATCACGGATGTGATTGATACGATCGTTTCTACCTATGTTTTTCATCATCTTACGGAGGACGAAAAACAACGGGCAATCGGCAAATATGCTGCGATGCTGCCCAAAGGCGGGAAAGTGCTTTTCGGGGATACGATGTTTCTTTCTCTAGCCCACCAAATGGAACGAATCGATGAAGCACGGCAAGCTGGTCACCAGCGACTAGCCGCTGATCTGCAAAGAGAGTACTATCCAGTTATAGCGGATATCGAACGATACTTTCGTCAGCATGGGTTTACCAGTCGTTTTAAGCAGATCAATGAGTATGTTTGGCTTGTGGAAGCACAAAAAGAGTAGGAGAGAAGTACAATGAAAATGAATGTTGAAAGCTTTAATTTGGATCATACGAAAGTCAAAGCACCTTATGTACGGGTTGCCGATAAAAAACAAGGAACGAAGGATACCATCATCAAATATGATGTCCGTTTGAAGCAGCCGAACCAAGCGCATATGGATATGGCAAGTCTGCACTCGCTAGAACATTTGACGGCAGAATTGATTCGTAATCATGCGGATTATATCGTGGACTGGTCACCAATGGGCTGCCAAACCGGCTTTTATTTGACTGTCTTGAATCACGACGATTATGAAGAGATTTTGACCGTCCTAGAAAAAACCATGAAGGACGTTTTGCAAGCAACTGAAGTACCTGCCAGCAATGAAGTGCAATGCGGTTGGGCGGCGAACCATACCTTAGAGGGTGCGCAAAAATTAGCGCAAGAATTTCTTGATGAACGTGACAATTGGTCGACCGTTTTTGCCTAAATAAAAATAGAAGTAGAAAAAAGGTGCCTGCGTTTGGATTCGCAGACGCCTTTTTTGTTAAACCCGCAAAGAGACGGGGGTTCGATAGTTTTTGTTTATGGTTCTACTGCTTGGACAGTGATGCCGACTCCGTTTGGATTATAGGTTTGACTAATGTAAAACTCAAATCCTTCATGAACAAAGAAAAGTCTCCGAATGGCGCTAACGTCTCTGATGTGAGCATCTAAACCATACTGTTCGATCAATGTCTCTTTGATCTCCTCAATATCATCCTCTTTCCCGAATTGTGAGAAATCAATACCGAAAAATTCTGGGACATCAACCAATGTGATTCTCGATAAATGTTCATTTCCCGCGTTATCGGAGTCAAAATCAAAGCTGATTTTGGACAGTTTGTCCCTTGAACCTAAAGGAACTCTTTTTGTCTCGAGAGCGCTGCTGTCAGCCATCGTTGATAACAAATCAATGGCTGAATCAGGTAAACGAGTGGTTACTTTTCTTACTTCATCAACCATTGCTCCTTGATCGGGAGAAAAAACTTTTCTAGTCTCTTCCGTGACGATCACATTTTCGCGGCGCCGCTTTCGGTTAATGGCACTGCGCTCTTGGTTTACCCGATCACTACGTTTGATGAGATCGAGGCCAAGATCGCTGATGGATTCAGGGGAAGGTCTTTCTTCCAGTAAAGCAGTTAAGTAATCGATCTCTAAAAACTGCTCGTAGGCAGCTGCTGGTTGATTTTCGCTGTAGAAGAGGACAGCTCCGAGTAAAAAACAACTAATGCCCAAACAAAGCAAAAGACTTCTTCTGCGATGCTCCCGGATTTTTTTCTGAGGACGATTCAGTTTCATTTTATCCTTCAACTCCTAAGTTTTTTAGACGACTTATGATAATAGAGGTGTTTGAATTTCATCACGCATTTTGCCAATCTTAGTTACGAGAGATCGCTTAATGGATTACTCAATTTCTGTTTCAGAAAACTGATCATGCCAGGTAACGCCAGTAACGGTTCGGTTGGAAAGGGTAACGATGATCGCTTCGCCCTCTTGATTGATCCAGGCATTGGATTCCACGCCTAGAATCGCTAGTCGCCAAGAAGGCAGTCCACCCATGATCTCTAATACTTGATCGCAGGACATTCCTTCTTGCAATTGGTGGAGCAAATCTTTGGTGACGGTTCTATTCCAACGTCGTGGCAATCCAATCTGCAATTGCTCGCAATAGGAGAAGTGAGAGGTGGATTCTTCGGTACTTACTGACTGTTGATCAAGGCTGTCAGAAGAGCTGCTTATGTCAATTGTAGTAGACGTTGTTTGCTTTTCAGTAGAGGAAGAGCTTCTAACTTCCGAATCCATTGACACTGATTGAGAAGTCACCGCTGTTTCTAATGAAGAACTGCTTTGTCGCGTTTCATCCAGGAGTTCGTCAATCAGGGTACAGCCTGTGAGTGATAAGGAAAGGAAAATCAGTAAGGGAAAGAAATAGATGGTTTTCATACGATGTATGCCTCCAAAGTAATTTTCTGCATTTTTCTTTTGTTGTTATTTTAAGGTTGGTTTTTTATAAGAAGGGTTCTAACCGATGGTTAAACAAAAGAATCAATGTATTTATACAGCTTATGCAGTTATGGAGGGAGTGTTCTTTAATAAGTGTAACATGCCACTCCTGATCTGACTACTCGATTTCAAATTGCATTTCATAGTTTTAATAAAATTTAGTCTCTATTCCTGATGATTATGAAATTCACGTGATATACTATAGTCAACTACAAGATAAAAAAATACGGCTTCAGTGGCAAAGGGCATTTGACGCAAACAGATCGTTGGGAATGTTTTCGAGCATTTGAATGTGGCATTGTTTTAATAGAAAAGAGAGGAAGAGGGAATGAAGATCTTAAGGGACTGGCAAGCAAAACATCAAGCGAAAAAAGAAACAAAAAAACAGGCATCACGGTTAAAAAATGCCAAGCTTCGTGCAGCGGGGAAAGAGCCGTTGAAGGGCTGGGGGAAAATGGTTGATACTGGCATCGGCGGGGCGAACAAAGCAAACCCCATCGATACAAAAGTGTTTTTGGGGGAAAATCAAAAGCGGATTGCAGATGAAACGAAACGGAACAAGCAATAAAGAAAGCCTCTGCAACAGTTCCTTCGTCGGACTGTTGCAGAGGCTTTTTTAAATATTTAATACTTTGTCTAAGAAGTCTTTGGTACGCTCATGCTTAGGATTGGTAAAGATTTGCTCAGGGGTACCGTCTTCCAAGAAGTTCCCGCCGTCAATAAACATCACACGGTTTGCTACTTCTTTGGCAAACCCCATCTCGTGAGTAACGATCACCATGGTCATTCCTTGTTTTGCCAAATCCTTCATAACATTAAGTACATCGCCAACCATTTCTGGATCGAGTGCGGAGGTTGGTTCATCGAACAACATCACATCGGGATTCATTGCTAAAGCTCTAGCGATCGCCACCCGTTGTTTTTGTCCTCCTGACAGATTGTCAGGGTACATGTCTTTTTTATCTGCCAAACCGACCGTTTCTAATAAACGAATTGCGTTCTTTTCCGCTTCTTGCCGAGAAGCATTTTTTAGATCCATCGGTGCTAAAATGATATTTTCTAAAACCGACAAGTGAGGGAAGAGATTGAAATGCTGAAACACCATGCCGATATGTTGACGAACAGCATTGATATTGGTGTTTTTATCCATCAGATGTGCGCCGTCAACGATAATATCACCGCTGGTTGGTTCTTCTAAGCGGTTCAAACAGCGTAAGAACGTCGATTTCCCAGATCCTGAAGGACCGATCACACAAACAACTTCTCCTTCAGCGATTGAAACATTGATATTATTCAATACGGTATTATCGCCGTATTTTTTTACAAGATTTTCAACTAAGATTTTTTCTTTCATGCTATTTCACCTTCTTTTCTAAAACTTTTGCAAGTTTCGTTAAAGCTGTGATCACGACTAAGTAAATAATCGCGATGATCAAGTAAACATAGGTACTTTGCGTAGTCCGAGCAACGATGATTTTCCCAGTTTGCAATAATTCTACGACTCCGATAACCGAGATGATCGTTGTATCTTTCAACGAGATAACGAATTGGTTAACGAAAGATGGAATCATGATTTTGATCGCTTGCGGTAAAATGATTTTCTGCATTGTCCGAGTGTAGGTCATCCCCAAACTTCGAGAGGCTTCCATCTGACCTTTTGGCACCGCATTGATCCCGCCACGGACGATCTCAGCGATATAGGCACTGGCATTTAAAGTCAATGTAATGACCCCGGCTGCAAAGTCGGGAATCGTGATACCAATGGCATCGGAAAGGCCGAAGAAGATGAAGAAAGCCAATACCATCATAGGAATACCACGAATGATATCAACATAGATCCCTGCAAAAACCCGCAATGCTTTGATTGGAGCAACACTAAATAGTCCAAAAATGATGCCGATCACTAATGCTAAGGCAAAAGAAATCAATGCTAGTAAAAGGGTATTCCATAAACCTTTTAATAAGACGTTATAGTTGTTGCTGATCAAACCAGTGATCGTTGATTCATCCACTCGTTTTTCTGTGGCAGAGCCATCTTCAATGTATTTATTGATGATTTGATCGTACTCGCCAGTCCGTTTCATTTCTTTCAATGCTTCATTGAACATTTGGATCAGTTCAGGATTTTGGCCTTTTTTCACCGCGAAACCGTACTGACCGCCAGATTCTTTTTCAATCGGTGTCACTAGTTTTTGACCTTGGCTGATGGCATAACCGATCACTGGATAATCATCCATCATGGCATCGATTTGTCCGCCGTTAACAGCCGCATATAATTGATCGGCTGCATCATAATATTTGATCGAATAGCCATATTTTTCTTCGTTGGCGATCAAGAAGTCTGCACTTTCTGTTCCCACTTTCGCACCAACGGTTTTTCCATCTAAATCTTCATAGGAATTGATGGAATCATTGCCTTCTTTTACAGCGATCTGAATGCCGCTTTCAAAGTAAGAGTCAGAGAAGTCATAGGATTGACGACGCTCATCAGTGATTGTCATCCCAGCGATCATCCCATCTGCTTGGTTACCATCCAAGGCTTGCAAAGCTCCTGAAAAACCGATGAAATTGAATTCAATGTTGAACCCTTGCAATTCTGCCGCCCGATTCATTAAATCCACATCGATCCCTACATACTCATTGTCTTCATTTTGGAATTCAAAGGGAGCGAAGGCGGAGTCACTGGCAATTCGGTAAACATCTTTCTTTGGTTCGACTTTCACCATTTCACTGGTGTCTGCATCTGAATCAGACGTTGTGATGTAAGTATTGACGATTTCGTCGTATTTGCCAGAAGCTTTCATGTTGGCTAAACCAGCATTGAATTTTTCAAGTAGTTCTTGATTTTGGCCTTTTCTGACAGCGAATCCGTAAGAAGCACCTTTTTCAGGTTCGCCGACAAGTTTCATCGGTTCGCCGTTGTTGATGGCATAGCCAAGCACTGGATAATCATCAAAAGCGGCTGCCACGGTACCATTGCGTACAGCGCCATATAACCCAGTAGCGTCATCATAAAGTTTGATGTCGTAGCCATACTGATCTTTATTTTCTTCTAAAAAGCGGGCACTTTCGGTACCGACCTTTGCACCGACCGTTTCGCCCTCAAGATCTTCGTAGCTAGTAATGCTGTCATTGTCAGCAGCTACCGCCATTTGAATCCCACTATCAAAATAAGGATCTGAGAAATCAAACGTTTCTTTACGTTCATCAGTGATGCTCATCCCAGCAATCATGCCATCTAACTGATTTGATTGCACGCCTTGAATGGAGGCGTCAAAACCTAAAGGACGTAAATCAACTGCAAAACCTTGATCTTCAGCGATCGCGTTTAATAAATCTATATCGATCCCAACGTATTCATTATTTTCATTTTGGAATTCGAAAGGAGCAAATGTTAAATCTGTTCCTATCTTATACGTAGTTTCCTCCGCACTTGCTGACTTTACTGATAGCGTAAAAATGCTGATAATCAGCGCGATTAAAGCGAAGGACATGTGTTTTCTTTTCAAGAAAATTCCCCCTTTAGATATAACGTATTTATAGATTATATGGATTTTTTCTTCAACACACAAGTCTTTCTCTTTAAAAATATGACAAAATTGCTTAAACCTCACATCAGATGTTAGAAAATCAAACATGTTAAGTTATGCTTAATCGCATGAAACTTTCATAGCAAATGATGGCGAAAGTATGTTCGCTATGATATACTTATTTATGGAAAAGCGGCAGCGAGTTTTTCTTTTTTTGTTGTCGTTTAGAATAATCGAGGGGGAATGAAGATGATCGAAAGAACAACTTCCCATGAATTTGACTTAGTATCAAAATATCAACCAGCTGGGGATCAACCAGAAGCGATCCATCAATTGGTTGACGGGGTGGTCGGTGGAAAAAAAGCACAGATTTTGTTGGGAGCCACTGGGACCGGTAAGACTTATACGATTTCTAATCTAATTAAGGAAGTCAATAAACCGACATTGATCATTGCCCATAATAAAACACTGGCTGGACAATTATATGGCGAGTTCAAGGACTTTTTCCCAAATAATGCGGTCGAGTACTTTGTCAGTTACTATGATTACTATCAACCAGAAGCGTATGTTCCTTCCAGTGATACATACATCGAAAAAGACTCCAGTGTCAACGATGAAATCGATAAGCTGCGTCACTCGGCCACAAGTTCTTTATTAGAGAGAAACGATGTGATCGTTGTAGCTTCTGTCTCTTGTATTTTCGGTTTAGGTTCGCCGATCGAGTATGCCAGACAGGTTGTTTCTTTACGAGTAGGGATGGAAAAGTCTCGCGATCAACTATTAAAAGAATTGATCGAGATCCAATTTGAACGAAACGACATCGATTTTCAACGGGGACGTTTTCGCGTACGTGGCGATGTTGTGGAGATTTTCCCAGCTTCTCGTGATGAGCGAGCGTTACGCATTGAGTTTTTTGGCGATGAAATCGATCGGATTCGTGAAGTCGATGCCTTGACGGGCGAGATCATGAGTGACACCGAACATGTGTCGATCTTTCCAGCAACTCACTTTGTGACCAATGAAGACCATATGGAACATGCGATTGCTTCGATCCAAAGTGAACTCGATGAACGACTGAAAGTTTTGCGAGCAGAAAATAAGCTGCTGGAAGCACAGCGTTTAGAGCAGCGAACCAACTATGATATTGAAATGATGCGAGAAATGGGGTATACCTCAGGGATCGAAAACTACTCTCGCCACATGGATGGACGAAAAGAAGGCGAACCGCCTTATACGTTATTAGATTTCTTTCCTGATGACTTTCTGATCGTTATTGATGAATCCCACGTGACCATGCCGCAAGTTCGTGGGATGTATAATGGTGACCGTGCTAGAAAACAAATGTTAGTGGATTATGGCTTCCGTTTGCCTTCTGCACTGGATAACCGTCCGCTACGCTTGGAAGAATTTGAGAAGCATGTCAACCAAATCGTCTATGTTTCAGCAACACCTGGACCATATGAATACGATCAAACCGATACCGTCATTCAACAAATCATTCGTCCGACTGGTCTGTTAGATCCGGTGATCGAAGTACGACCGATTATGGGTCAAATTGACGACCTCGTAGGAGAAATCAATGAGCGAGTCGAGCGAAATGAACGGGTCTTTGTCACGACCTTGACGAAAAAAATGTCTGAAGATTTGACGGATTACTTTAAAGAATTAGGGATCAAAGTCAAATACTTGCACAGTGACATCAAAACATTGGAACGAACAGAGATCATTCGCGACCTGCGTCTCGGTGAATTTGATGTACTGGTCGGAATCAACTTACTGCGAGAAGGGTTAGACGTCCCAGAAGTTTCCCTGGTTGCGATCCTTGATGCCGATAAGGAAGGCTTCTTGCGCAGCGAGCGTTCATTAGTCCAAACCATCGGACGAGCAGCTCGTAACTCAGAAGGAAAAGTAATCATGTACGCCGATAAAATGACCGATTCGATGCAGCGAGCGATCGACGAAACAGCGCGACGCCGAAGTATTCAAGAAGCCTATAACGAAGAACATGGAATCGTACCGAAAACCATCATCAAAGAGATTCGCGATCTGATCGCAATCACGAAAGTGGCGGAAGAAACTGGCGAATACACCACGACTTCTTATGAAGAGCTGAGTCGTGAAGAAAAAGCAACCTTGTTGTTGAAATTAGAAAAAGAAATGAAAGATGCTGCGAAAGCACTGGATTTTGAAACGGCTGCTACCTTGAGAGATACTATTCTTGAGCTAAAAGCTGCTGATTAGAAGGAGAAACAATATGGCAAATGATAAAATCGTGATCCATGGGGCACGGGCCCATAATTTAAAAAATATCGATGTGACGATTCCCAGAGACCAGCTCGTTGTTGTAACTGGTCTTTCGGGTTCAGGGAAAAGCTCATTAGCATTTGATACGTTGTATGCCGAAGGACAGCGCCGATATGTCGAAAGTCTATCGGCGTATGCCCGTCAGTTTTTAGGGCAAATGGATAAACCCGACGTAGATAGCATTGATGGACTTAGTCCAGCGATTTCTATCGATCAAAAAACCACCAGCAAGAACCCGCGATCAACAGTGGGGACGGTTACTGAAATCAATGATTATCTGCGGCTTCTTTACGCCAGAATCGGTCACCCAATCTGTCCCAATGATCATATTGAGATTACTAGTCAGTCGGTTGAGCAGATGGTGGATGAAGTTTTGGCATTACCAGAACGCACCAAGATCCAATTGTTGGCACCTATCGTTTATCAAAAGAAAGGGCAGCACAAAAAAGTCTTCGAACGTATCCAAAGAGAAGGTTATGTTCGGATGCGGGTGGATGGCGAAGTCTATGATGTCTCCGAAGCGCCTGAATTAGAAAAAAATAAAAAGCATGATATTGCCATCATCATTGACCGAATCGTTGTAAAGGAAGGCATCCGTTCTCGTCTGTTTGATTCCTTTGAAGCGGCATTACGTTTAGCTGATGGCTATGCGGTAGTCGATGTGATTGGTCAAGAAGAGATGCTTTTCAGTGAACATTATTCTTGTCCGTATTGTGGCTTTACAGTTGGTGAATTAGAACCACGGCTCTTTTCATTCAATGCGCCTTTTGGTGCTTGTCCAGACTGTGATGGTCTTGGTGTGAAGCTAGAAGTCGATGTCGACCTAGTGATTCCCGATCAAAGCAAAACGTTGCGTGAAGGCGCACTATTACCTTGGAACCCAATCAGTTCACAGTATTATCCGCAAATGCTGGAACAAGCCTGTCAAGAGTTCAATATCGATATGGACACACCCTTTGAAGAGCTGCCAGAAGAACACAAAGACATTATTTTGAATGGTTCGAATGGCGAAATTTTCCATTTCCATTATGAGAATGATTTCGGTGGCGTGCGTGATGTTGAGGTAGCTTTTGAAGGAATCTTACCAAATATTAAACGCCGTTATCATGAAACCAACTCTGATTTCACCCGTGATCAAATGCGTTTGTATATGACGGAATTGACTTGTAAAACTTGTCATGGCTATCGTTTGAACCCTCAAGCGCTGTGCGTGCAAGTCAACGGAAAACACATTGGTGAAATGAGCGAGATGGCAATCAACAATGCGTTGAACTTTGTCGAAGAATTGAAACTATCGGAACAAGAGCAAATGATCGCACGTCCGATCGTGAAAGAAGTCGATGATCGTTTAAGCTTCTTGAAAAATGTCGGATTGGACTATTTGACTTTGAGTCGTGCATCAGGCACACTCTCTGGTGGGGAAGCGCAACGGATTCGTTTGGCAACACAAATCGGCTCCAACTTGTCTGGGGTGCTTTACATTCTTGATGAGCCATCGATCGGTCTTCACCAACGGGATAACGATCGCTTACTAGATTCATTGCGGAAAATGCGTGATCTTGGGAATACCCTGATCGTCGTTGAGCATGACGAAGACACGATGCGGGCAGCGGACTACTTGATCGATGTCGGTCCAGGTGCAGGACACGCAGGTGGCGAGATCGTCGCTGCAGGCACTCCTGATGAAGTCGCAGCCAATGCGTCTTCCTTAACAGGTCAGTACTTATCAGGAAAACGACAAATCCCGACACCAACGGAACGCCGCAAAGGCAATGGTGAAAAGATTCGTGTGACCGGTGCTTCTGAGAATAACTTGAAAAACATTTCGGTCGATTTTCCATTAGGAAAGTTCGTCGCCGTTACTGGGGTCTCTGGCTCTGGTAAATCGACATTAGTCAACGAAATTTTGAAAAAAGCCTTGGCGCAAAAAATCAATCGGAATTCGAACAAGCCTGGTCGCTTTAAAACCATTACTGGTTATGAAGCTATTGAGAAATTGATCGATATCGATCAAAGCCCTATCGGTCGGACGCCTCGAAGCAATCCAGCAACGTATACCAGTGTCTTTGATGACATTCGCGATTTATTTGCTAAAACCAATGAGGCGAAAGTCCGTGGTTACAAAAAAGGCCGCTTTAGTTTTAATGTAAAAGGTGGACGCTGTGAAGCATGTAAAGGGGACGGAATCATCAAGATCGAGATGCACTTCTTACCTGATGTCTACGTACCTTGTGAGGTTTGTCATGGCAAACGTTATAACTCAGAAACGTTAGAAGTTCATTACAAAGGAAAAAATATTTCGGAAATCTTAGATATGACCGTGGAAGATGCAGTGGAATTTTTCCAACATATTCCTAAAATCCATCGAAAATTGCAAACGATCGTCGATGTCGGTCTAGGTTATGTCACGATGGGACAACCAGCGACTACTTTGTCTGGTGGGGAAGCGCAACGGATGAAGCTTGCCAGTGAACTGCACAAAAATTCCAATGGCAAGAGTTTTTATATCTTAGATGAACCAACGACTGGTCTGCATACGGATGATATTGCCCGTTTGTTGAAAGTTTTGGAACGATTTGTCGACGCTGGCAATACCGTTTTAGTGATCGAACACAACTTGGATGTCATCAAATCAGCGGACCATGTGATTGATCTAGGTCCAGAAGGTGGCGAAGGCGGTGGAACGATCATTGCAACTGGTACACCAGAAGAAATTGCTGCGGTTTCTGAAAGCTACACCGGTCATTATTTGAAAAAAGTCCTTTAAGCAAGGAAAAGAGCACTCACTTTTTTACTTGTCTGTCAATAGGTTTCGCTAAAGTTTAAGGAAGCGTGAAATATCTGCAAATTTCATGATAAGGGCTTGAAATCAAAATTTTATTTGATAGAATAGCAATAGGTATACGTATATTCGCATTGAATAAACTGCCTATAAGTTCTATCCGTTCAAAGTGGGAGAAAGCAATCAAAGATAGATACTTTGATTGCTTTTTTCTTTGTGGTATTATAATTCTATTGTAATTAAACGAAACGAGAGAGGTCGTTTTTCGTATTCAAAAGAGAGAGTGATTTTTGATGAGTCAGGAAAATTTTCTTCCCATATTATTAGGAAGCGATATGAATGTTTATGGTATGGCCAGAGCATTCCACGAAGCATATGGCATTCAATCAGTTGCTTATGCTGGTGCGGAACTTGCGCCAACCCGCTTTAGTAAAATCGTTACAATCAATCAAGTGGAAGGTTTTGACCATGATCCGGGATTCACTGAGACGTTGATCAAGTTAGGAAAAAATACTTACAACGATCCTGCCATGAAATATTTATTGATTCCCTGCGGCGATGGCTATGCAGAACTGTTAGCGAAGCATAAAGAAGAATTGAAGCCTTATTATACCTTTATTGCCAATGACTATTCCTTATTAAAACGGTTGATCAATAAAGTCAGTTTTTACGAAGTTTGCGAGGAATATGGCTTGCCTTATCCTAAGACCTTCATTTTAACACCTGAACTGTTGACGGAAGGAACGTTCAAAGGAGAGCTGCCTTTTGATTTTCCTGTGGCTTTGAAACCAGCAAATAGTGTCGCGTGGCTGTCAGTTGATTTTGAAGGGCGCAAAAAAGCCTTCATTATTGACAATCGAACAGAATTTGAAGAAATCGTTTCTCGCATTTATCAAGCGGGTTATCAATATGAAATGATCGTCCAAGATTTTATTCCTGGCGATGACAGCAACATGCGGGTCTTAAATGCCTATGTTGATGAGAATCACGAAGTTCGCGTGATGGGCTTAGGTCATCCTTTATTAGAGGATCCAACGCCTGGAGCTGTTGGGAATTATGTCGTGATCATTCCAGATGAAAATGATCAAATCTATCAAATGATCCGTAAGTTTTTAAAAGAGATCGAATATGTTGGATTTGCCAATTTTGACTTGAAATATGATGCGCGAGACGGTCAATATAAATTATTTGAAATCAACTTGCGTCAAGGAAGAAGCAGTTTCTTTATTACCTTAAGCGGATTGAATCTGGCGAAGTTCATAACAGAGGATTTAGTCTTCGAAAAACCTTACACAGAAACGGTTTATGGCAAAGCTGACGCGCCTGAAGCGAAATTATGGCTAGGGGTACCAAAAAACATTTTCTTGACTTATGCAAAAGAAAATCCTGCGAAAGAACGCGCAAAAAAATTATTAGCAGAGAATCGCTGGGGAACGACTGTCTTTTACAAAGAAGACTTATCTCTAAAGCGTTGGATTCTATTAAAGAGAATGTTCCATCTGTACAACAAACGATTCAAAACGTATTTCCATACGAAAGAAGGCTAGAAGATGGAGAATTTTTTTAGTATTTTAGGCGGCATGGGAACGTTAGCGACGGAAAGTTTTGTCCGCATTTTAAACCGACGGACACAGACCCATAAAGACCAAGATTACTTGAACTATGTTTTATTCAATCATGCGACAGTCCCAGATCGGACGGCATATATTTTAGACAACACGTTAGAAAACCCTGTTCCATATTTAATGGACGACATCGAAAAACAAAATTTGTTAAAGCCAAATTTTATTGTGTTGACTTGTAACACTGCCCATTATTTTTTTGATGAGCTGCAAGCTGCCACTCAGATCGAGATTTTGCATATGCCTCGTGAGGCTGCGAAAGTCGTTTTTGAAAAAGGCGTCACTGGAAAAGTGGCCTTTCTTGGGACAGAAGGCAGTGTCAAAGCTGGCATCTATGAAAAAGAATTGCGGAAGTTCGGACTTGACGTCTATCTTCCAGAACCGACGATCCAAAAAAAGGTCAATACATTGATCTATGATCGAATCAAAGAAAATGATCATTTGGATCAAGAACTTTACTTTGAGATACTGGAAGAAGTCACCGAACGTATCGGCTGTGAAAGCGTAGTGCTTGGATGTACCGAGTTGTCCTTGATGGATGAATTTGTGACTGATAATCCGTATCCAGTCGTCGATGCCCAATCGATTTTAGTTGATCGGACGATCGAAAAAGCATTGGCAAATCGCCAAGCAATCTAAAGCTGATAGCGACGTTAGCGGCATTTTTTGAGCTAACGTCTTTTTTTATGCCGGTGTTCCAATGATACGCCCGGCATGATATAATAGAGTTGTTTCAGAAAGGAGTTTTACCTATGACTGAAGTGGATCATTTAGAATTGGTCATTATCACTGGGATGAGCGGAGCCGGCAAAACGGTCGCGATCCAGAGTTTTGAAGATATGGGGTACTTTTGTATCGATAATATGCCCCCAAGCTTGATCCCTAAATTTTGGGAACTGATCAAAGAATCAGGAAAAGTGACAAAAATTGCCTTAGTTGTCGATCTGCGTTCAAGATCGTTTTTTGAAGAAATCCAAAGTATGCTGATCGATATTGAAAACACGAATTTTATCGACACACGGATGCTCTTTTTAGATGCATCGGACAATGAATTGGTGTCAAGATACAAAGAAACGAGAAGAGCACATCCATTAGCGATGGATGGCTTAGTTACGGAAGGGATTCGCAAAGAGCGAGCGATCTTAAACGATTTGAAGACGCGTGCCAGTATTGTTATCGACACAACGACGCTGACCCCACGGCAATTGAGAGAAAAAATCAATCAAGAATTTCGTGCTTCTCATGAGACAGGGTTTCGTATTGAAATACTTTCGTTTGGCTTCAAGTATGGCTTGCCGATCGATGCTGATATTGTGATGGATGTTCGTTTCTTACCGAATCCCCATTACATTCCAGAGTTGCGTCCTTTAACGGGTAAAGATGAACCCGTGTATGAGTACGTCATGTCTTTTCCAGAAACGGAAGAATTCTATCAGCAATTTAGTACACTGTTGCAAACGATCATGCCAGGCTATGTCAAGGAAGGCAAAAGCAGCTTGACGGTGGCTATCGGCTGTACTGGGGGCCAACACCGTTCAGTTGCATTATCTGAGCGCATCGGTGCGGTTTTGGCAGAAGACTATCGCGTCAATATTACTCATCGCGACAAAGATAAGCGTAAAGAGACGGTGAATCGTTCATGAAAATGAAAACGTACCGGATCAGAAAGCCGAAGATCGTTGTGGTAGGTGGCGGAACTGGGTTACCAGTCATCCTGAAGAGCTTGCGGAATCAGGGTGTCGACATCACAGCGATCGTTACGGTCGCTGATGATGGCGGTAGCAGCGGCGAGATTCGCAATTTGGTTTCCTCTATCTCGCCACCGGGGGATCTGCGCAATGTTTTGGCGGCTCTATCTGATATGCCGCAACTGTATAATGACATTTTTCAATACCGTTTTAAAGCCGAAGACAAATTTTTAGCCAATCATGCCCTGGGGAACTTGATTATTGCGGCGATTGCTGAAATGCGCAGCAGTACCTATGAAGCCATTCAAATTTTATCGAAGATCATGCATATCGATGGACGAGTATATCCTTCGTCAGATCTGCCATTGGTGTTGCACGCTGTTTTTAAAGACGGCACCGAAGCGGTAGGAGAGTCCAAGATCGCGGTTGATCGCAAAACGATCGATCGGGTCTTTGTTCGTAATCAAGAAAATAATGATGAGCCGAAAGCAGCTCGTAAAGTTGTTTCTTCAATTATGGAGGCAGATATGATCGTCTTGGGTCCGGGTAGTCTTTTTACTAGTATTTTGCCCAATCTCATGATCAGCGAGATCGGCCAAGCAATGTTGGAAACACAAGCGGAAACGGTTTATATTTGTAATATCATGACCCAAAAAGGTGAAACTGAACACTTTAGTGATGCCGACCATGTGCGGGTCCTGCATAAGCATTTAGGCAAACCCTTTATTGATACGGTGTTAGTCAACACCGAGAAAGTTCCAGAAGGGTATATGGACCCAGAGATTTATGATGAATATCTTGTACAAGTGAAACACGATTTCCAAGGACTGCGAGAAGAAGCCAGCCGTGTCATTTCAGCTGACTTTCTGGAGCTTAGAGATGGCGGAGTTTTTCATGACGGAGATAAAGTGATTGAAGAACTTCTACGTATCGTTTACGGGGCCAAAATCTAAGAAAGGAGGGATTTTTTTATGTCCTTTGCAGCAGAAGTAAAAAAAGAATTGACCGCATTAGAAGTTCATCGCGAACATGCCAAGGCAGAATTGGCCGCTTTGATTCGGATGAATGGGTCATTAAGTATCAATAACCAACAATTTGTTTTAAACGTTCAAACAGAAAACGCGGCGATTGCCAGACGCATCTATTCGTTACTAAAAGATCATTACGACGTGCGCAGCGAATTGCTGGTCCGTCGTAAAATGAAATTAAAAAAGAACAACGTTTACATCGTTCGTTTGAAGCAAGATACACAGCGCGTGCTTTTGGACTTAGATATCATGGACGGGCTGATGTTTCAAAGCCATGTTTCTGATGAGATCATGGGCAATACTCAAAAAATGCGTTCCTATTTACGAGGCGCTTTTATGGCATCAGGGTCCATCAACAATCCAGAAACCAGCCGCTATCATTTAGAGATCTATTCCATCTACGAGGAGCATAACCAAGATATTTGCGATATGCTAAACGCATATGGATTGAATGCCCGTGCATTAGAACGCAGAAATGGGTATATCTCTTACTTGAAAGGCGCTGAGAAAATCGCTGATTTTTTGACACTGATCGGTGCCACCAATTCCATGCTGAAATTCGAGGACGTGCGGATCGTGCGTGATATGCGTAACTCAGTCAACCGTTTGGTGAATTGCGAAACCGCCAATATGAACAAAACGATCGACGCTGCTTCGAAGCAGATCGACAATATCGAATTTATTCAAGATCGAGTTGGCTTGCAAGCTTTACCTGAAAAGCTGCAAGAAATCGCCGAATTACGTTTGGAACATCCCGAGGTCAGCTTGAAAGAGCTAGGAGAAATGATTCCATCAGGGGCGATCTCGAAATCAGGAATCAATCATCGCATTCGAAAAATCAACGAATTTGCCGATCATCTTCGGGAACAAGTCAGCTAGTCGAATGGAATAAAAATGAATCAAAAAACAGGAGCCGATTTGACGTGGAAGTTCGCGTCAAATCAGCTCCTGTTTTTTGTTAGTGGTTATTCATTGATCAATGCAGTTAATTCCTCAGCAGAGATTGATTCATCAAAAATGTGCCCATCTAAGATAATCGTTGGCACAAATTGAATGTTGGCGTTTTTCGCTTCTTCCACAATTTCTCCTGCGATCGCAGGATGGTTTTGTTCAGATAGCCCTAAGGTATTTTTCGCATATTCTGCCACTTCAGGTAAAGATAAATGCCCCCATTCGTCTTGTGTTTGATAAATTTTTGTGATCTCAGCGATCGTTGCCTGAGGATCTGTACTGGAAACAAAGCGGTGCATCACATTGCCTCGTTGCAATGATTCTTTTTCTTTGTCGAATAATTTGATGACACGGCGTAGTTTCCCAGCTGCGACAGCTTCACTTAAGATCGGTAACGATTCCTCAAACCATTGCCGACAATAAGGACAGCGCAAATTCATAAATTCGACGATCGGTTTAGCGGAAGGGTCTCCGATATGTATCCCTGTTACCGCATTTGTTTCCTGTGCTTTGATGATTGAAATATCCATTAAGATTCCTCCTTTTTCTTTTAGTTTACCGAAGTTTCTACTGAAAGAAAAGCCTCAGGTCTTTTGATTTAAGTCTGTGAAAAGAGGAGGAGAATGAGCTGAATACTATGTATTTCGTTTCACGAAATTATAAAAAATACCCTGACTGTGCTTTTATATTCCTTGATTTTCAGCTATAATGAATTGTGTTTTATTGTGCAAAATGATGATTAAAGGAAGTTATATAGATGAGAAAAAGAAAAACAATGGATGGCAATACGGCAGCAGCCTATATTTCCTATGCCTTTACGGAACTTGCGGCGATCTATCCGATAACCCCTAGTTCAACCATGGCTGAATTAGTGGATCAGTGGTCTGCTCAAGGAAAGCATAATCTTTTTGGGCAGCCGGTGAAAGTGGTTGAAATGCAATCTGAAGCAGGGGCGGCCGGTGTGGTTCACGGCTCATTAAAAACGGGCGCCTTAACGACGACCTATACGGCATCCCAGGGACTTTTATTAATGATACCAAATATGTACAAGATTGCTGGGGAAATGCTGCCAGGCGTCTTTCATGTCGCCAGCCGAGCAGTGACCACCAATGCTTTGAATATTTTTGGAGATCATACCGATGTAATGGCCACCCGACAAACAGGCTTTGCTATGTTAGCGGAAAGCAGTGTTCAAGAAGTAATGGATTTAGCGCCAGTCGCTCATTTAGCAGCTATCGAAGCCAATATCCCATTTTTAAATTTTTTTGATGGGTTTCGAACCAGTCATGAGATTCAAAAAATAGAGGTCTTAGATTATGAGGAATTGGCACAGTTGGTCAATCATGAAAAATTGACTGCCTTTCGACAAAAAGCCATGAACCCGAATAACCCGACGACGAGTGGAACGAATCAAAATCCTGATATCCATTTTCAACAGCGGGAAACGATCAATCAGCATTATCAAACATTGCCTGAGATCGTTCGTTTTTACATGAAAAAAATCAATGCTTTAAGAGGAACCAACTATGATTTAGTGGATTATTATGGTGCTTCGGACGCCGAAGAAGTCATCGTTTCGATGGGGTCCTCAACGCAAACGATCCAGCAAACGGTGGATCATTTATGCGCTTCAGGCCGCAAGGTGGGGGTCTTGTCGATCCATTTGTATCGACCATTCCCACTAGAAGTCTTCTTAGAAAAACTGCCTGCTACCGTTAAAAGTATTGCTGTATTGGATCGCAGCAAAGAACCTGGTGCCAATGGCGAGTCTTTGCTTTTGGATGTGCAAAGTGCCATGTATGATGCAGCGATTCGGCCGACGATCATTGGTGGACGCTATGGTCTTGGGTCAAAAGATGTGACACCTGATCAAATCGTTGCCGTTTATGACGAATTGCTCAAGCCAAAAGCGAGCCAAAAGAAACGCTTCACTATTGGGATCACGGATGATGTGACGCAAATGTCGTTGCCATCAAAGGGCACGCTAGATCTAACTGATCCATCCACCTTCCAAGCGAAATTCTGGGGATTCGGCTCTGACGGGACCGTCGGGGCAAATAAGTCAGCAATCAAAATCATCGGTGACCATACCGAAAAATATGTACAAGGCTATTTCCATTATGATTCGAAAAAATCTGGTGGTCTAACGGTTTCTCATCTGCGATTTGGGGATACCCCCATTCGTTCTACCTATTTGATCGAACACGCGGATTTCGTTGCGTGTCATACGCCTGCGTATTTGCATACGTATGATTTGCTGAAAGGACTCAAAAAAGGCGGAACCTTTTTATTAAATACGACCTGGTCACAAGAGCAAATCTTAAAAAATCTACCGAAGAAAATGAAACGTTATCTTGCTGAAAACGAGATCCGTTTTTATACCATCAACGCCATGCAGTTGGCAATGGAAGTTGGCTTAGGTGGGCGGATCAATACCGCGATGGAAACAGCCTTCTTTTACTTGGCAAACATCATTCCGACCGAGGAAATCTTGCCGATTTTAAAAGAAGAGGCGCTGAAAAGTTATCGGCACAAATCGATGGCGATCGTTGAAAAGAACCAAGCAGCCATCGATCGCACCATCGAATTATTACAAGAAATCCCTGTTCCAAGCAAGTGGGCAACGATCGAAGTACCGAAGAGGACATCCACTGCTACAACACAATTTGTGCGGGAAATCGTGGAACCCATCAACCGTCAAGAAGGCAACCAACTAAGCGTGGGTACCCTCGTACGAAATCAAATGACTGAAGGGGTGATCCCTGTCGGGACAACAGCGGTTGAGAAGCGGGGCATCGCTGTTGAAGTGCCCGAGTGGCTATCAGATCGCTGTACCATGTGCAATGAGTGTGCTTTTGTCTGTCCTCATGCGGCGATCCGTCCGTTTTTGGCAGATGAAGATGAATTAACCGAAGCACCTGAAGGCTTTATCGTCAGAGAGATGCGAGGCGCGAATGGGCAAAAATATCGAATTCAAGTTTCCGTTGAAGATTGTACAGGTTGCGGCCTTTGTGTGGAAGCATGTCCCGCCAAAGGGAAAGCTTTAACGATGCGTCCTTACGAAGAACAAAAAGAACAAGCTTTAAATTGGGCTTTTGCGATGACTTTACGTCAAAAAGAAAATCCAGCAAAACCAGGAACTGTTTTGGGCTCCCAATTCAATAAACCTTTGTTGGAGTTCTCTGGTGCTTGTGCGGGCTGTGGGGAAACCCCCTATGTGAAACTATTGACCCAAATGTTTGGTGATCGCATGATGATCGCCAATGCGACCGGCTGCTCTTCGATTTGGGGTGGAACCTCACCAGTTTCCCCTTATACAACCAATCACTTAGGACAAGGGCCAGCTTGGTCAAACTCGTTGTTTGAAGACAATGCCGAATATGGCTATGGCATGTTCTTAGCCAACCAAACCCGACGGGAGAAATTAGCGGCCCAGCTGCAGTCGTTGAAAGCCAATGTATCAGAAGAATTGCAGGCTTTGATTGATGATTGGGACCTTCATCGAGAAGAAAGTGCTGGGACGCAACAGCGAGCAGCAAAATTGATCGCCGCCTTAGAAGCTGAAGCTGCCACAACACCTCAGCTGAACAAAATCTTGCAGGAGAAAGATTTGTTTGTTAAGCCAAGCCAATGGATGATAGGCGGTGACGGCTGGGCATATGATATTGGGTTTGGCGGTATCGATCATGTTCTCGCTTCTGGTGCAGACGTCAATATTCTCGTGTTAGATAATGAAGTCTATTCTAATACAGGGGGGCAAGTCTCTAAAGCGACACCGACTTCGGCCATTGCTAAATTCGCTGCAAGTGGCAAGTTTGTTTCCAAAAAAGATTTAGGAATGATGGCGATGACCTACGGACATGTCTATGTCGCACAAATCGCATCTGGTGCCAATCAAATGCAAACGATCAAAGCCTTTGAAGAAGCCGAGCGGTTCCCAGGACCGTCAATCATCATTGCTTATACGCCATGTATCACCCACGGTCTTGCAGGCGGAATGCGTCAATCCTTGAAAGAAGCACAAGAAGCAGTTGCATCGGGGTATTGGAGTCTCTACCGCTATAACCCGCTGTTGGCAGAAAAAGGGAAACAGCCAATGACACTCGATTTCAAAAAGCCAGCATTTGATCAAATGCCTGCCTTTATGCAGACACAAGTTCGATTTGCATCCTTGCAGTCTGCCAATCCGAATGCGGCGCAAGCATTGTTTGAAAAAACCGTTTCAGATGCGAAAACTCGTTTCTACAACTATGCCCGCTTAGCAGGTCAAGAAGAAAAAATACGAGCAAAGCTTGAAAAAAAGGTAAGTACTGATGCAGAACAACCAACGGCAGTAAAAACGGAGCGTGTACGAAGAGAAAAACAGCCGTTAAGCGAAGAACAGCTCGCTGAAAGAGCAGCACGGCGTGCAGCGCGCGCAAAGCGCCGTCAGCAAGAGTAATCGCTCGCTGAGGAATGACCCTGAAAAACGGTTTGACCCGTTTTTTAGGGTCATTTGTTGTTTTTCCTAAGAAATGAGTGCAAGAAGCTCGTTTAGATGAAATCTTCTAAGACCTTTGACAAACAATGATTTCAGGATAATGGTAAACTAAGTAAAAGAGCTGTTTATTTTTTCAAAACTTTTTCATAAATTTGTTTTTTTTCAAATCTTTGAAGAGGTCCTATGTTATACTATTATCTGAAGTCTTAAGAATAAAGGAAGGCTGTTTATGTTGATAAATTTCAGGGATTTTTTTAATTTAGATTATTGGAGAGAATTGCTCTCATTTGATATATTTTCTTGGTCATTTTTAGTAAATGTTTTAGATGTGATCGTTGTTTGGTACTTGGTTTATAAGCTGATCCAGCTTGTACGAGGAACAAAAGCGATCCAGTTGTTTAAAGGCGTCGGCCTATTCATTGTTCTAAGGTTTTTGGCAGGTATCGTAGGATTAAAGACGCTATCTTGGTTGATGGATCAAGTCATCACGTATGGGGTGATCGCCGCGATTGTTATTTTCCAACCAGAAATTCGACGAGGACTGGAGCATCTTGGCCGTAGCTCTTTCTTCAAGACTTCTAAGAATGAAAAACGACGGGATGAAGTGTTGGTCCAAGCGTTGGACAAAGCTGTTCAATATATGGCAAAACGAAAAATCGGTGCGTTGATCACGATCGAACGGACGACGGGGTTAGAAGAATATATTGAAACGGGGATTCCTTTAGATGCGGACGTGACGGGCGAATTACTGATCAATATTTTTATTCCCAACACACCGCTACACGATGGTGCAGTCATCTTAAGAGATGATAAGATCGCTGTTGCTAGTGCCTACTTACCACTGTCAGAAAGTCCGTTGATTCCCAAAGAATTTGGGACGCGCCATCGAGCGGCTGTCGGGATTTCAGAAGTTAGTGATGCGTTGACCATTATCGTCTCAGAGGAGACGGGAGACGTCAGTATTACCCTGAATAATCGGATGCTTACTGAGCTTTCGCGACAAGAGTATCTGGACGTGTTGAATCGCGAACTAGTGCCAGAAGAAAAGCCTGGTAAACGCAACTTGCTGCAATCTTTCTTTGAAGGGGTCAACAAAGGAGGAAGAAAATGATCAAGAAAGAACGTCGTCAAAACGTATTTTATGGTATACTAGCGCTGTTCTTTAGTCTGGTTCTGTTTTTCATCGCCAGCGGATCAAGCCTGCAAGTCAACCTTGCAGGAACTTCAAATCCTTATGAGGAAGAGATCGATAATGTACCGATTCAGACCACCTATGACACAGATGAATACTTTATCCAAGGATTTGAAACAACAGTAGACGTGACTTTGTCTAGTCGAAATCGGGTGCAATTGAATGCTGAACGTAGCGAGGAAACGCGAAGCTTTCGAGTAGTTGCTGATTTGACTGGACTTGATGAAGGAACCCATGAGGTCCCTTTAGAAGTGAAAAATCTTAGCTCAAGTGTGACAGCCGAAATCGAACCCAAAACCGTCACTGTGACGATCGAGAAAAAAGTCACCCAAACGTTTACCGTTGAGCCAGTCATCTCGACTGATGGAGCAACGGGTGGTTACGGCGTTGATTCAATGAGTGTTGAACCGCAAGAAGTAGAGATCACTACTGGTGACAAGACACTGGCAGAAATCGACCGAGTGGTAGCGATCGTGAATCCAGATGATATTACTGGCGATTCGATCACGGTGGATGGAACGATCGAGGCTTGGGATAGTGAAAACAATCCTTTAGCGATCATTCCTGAGCCAGATTCGGTCGATGTGGCATTGATGATGGAAGCACCAAGCAAAGAAATTGAATTGTTTGTCACTCAACAGGGGACAACACCAGATGGGATCTCTCATTACATCTACCGGATGAGTAGTATCGGTGCGGTGCTAACAGGACCACAAAGTATTTTGGATGAGACCCAGCAGATCGGTGTCCCAGTGGATGTTAGTGAGATCACAACCACGACCGAACGGACAGTAACGATTCCAGTACCAGAGGGAACAACGATCAATCCAACAGTAGTGACGATCCAAATCACTCCGGTTGCAGAAACAACTACTGAGAATCAATCAAACAATGATGGCGATGAAGCAACGAACAGTGTGAATTCTCAAGCCAATTCTTCGACAGTCGACACGACGCAAGAACAAACAGAGAATTCCGCAAGCAGCACGACGACAAGCAGTTCTTAGTCGTTTGACTGTAGAGAATGAATAAGAGAGGTTATTAAAATGGGAAAATATTTTGGTACTGATGGTGTTAGAGGAGAAGCAAACAAGGAGTTGACACCTGAATTAGCATTTAAATTAGGTCGTTACGGCGGCTATGTATTAAGTCAGCATGAAACTGGTGACCGCCGTCCCCGTGTTTTGGTGGGACGGGACACACGGATTTCTGGACAGATGCTAGAAAATGCATTGATCGCTGGACTATTATCTGTCGGGATCGAGGTATTCCAATTGGGTGTTATTTCTACACCGGGTGTTGCGTACTTGACGAAAGTGCAAAAAGCGAGTGCAGGTGTAATGATCTCTGCCTCTCACAATCCTGCACAAGACAATGGCATCAAGTTTTTCGGGAATGATGGCTTTAAATTAGTCGATGAACAAGAAGCTGAAATTGAAGCATTACTTGATGCGCCGGAAGATACACTTCCACGTCCTTCTGCCGATGGCTTAGGAACGGTGGATGAGTTTCCAGAAGGGTTGTTGAAGTACTCTCAATTTCTACGTCAAACGATTCCTGATGATTTGGAAGGGATCACGGTGTGTGTTGATGCAGCAAATGGCGCAACAGCTACAAGTGTCAATCGTTTGTTTGCCGATCTGGAAACAGAATTCTTCACAATGGGGACGTCTCCAGACGGGTTAAACATTAATGATGGTGTGGGATCGACTCACCCTGAAGCGTTAGCCGAATTTGTCGTTGAAAAAGGGGCGGATGCTGGTCTTGCGTTTGATGGAGATGGTGATCGGGTCATCGCAGTTGATGAACTAGGAAACATCGTTGATGGCGATAAAATCATGTATATCTGTGCGAAATATTTAGCGGAGCAAAAGCGCTTGAACCAAGGGACGATCGTGACAACAGTCATGAGCAATTTAGGGTTCCATAAAGCAGTGGAAGCAATTGGACTGAAAGATGTCATCACACAAGTCGGTGACCGTTATGTCGTCGAAGAAATGCGTAAAAACGATTATAATTTTGGTGGCGAGCAATCAGGTCACATGATTTTCTTGGATTTCAATACGACAGGTGACGGTTTGCTATCAGGAATTCAACTATTGAATATCATGAAACAAACGGGCAAGAAACTGTCGGAATTAGCAGGAGAGGTAACGATCTATCCACAAAAACTTGTCAACATTCGAGTGACAGATAAAAATGGCGCGATGGATGTTCCAGCTATCCGTAAAATCGTGGAAGAGACAGAAGCAGAAATGAACGGCGAAGGCCGTATCTTGGTTCGCCCTTCAGGAACAGAACCATTGCTTCGGGTGATGGCAGAAGCGCCGACCATTGAAAAAGTCGATTACTATGTTGAAAAAATCGCAGCGGTCGTTCGAGAGGAAATCGGTGCGGAATAAACGAAGAAGTAAGACGATCAAAGATATCCTTTGGTCGTCTTTTTTGTCTACTTACCAGCAAGAAGCCAACTTGCGAATTAGAGAAACTTGTCAACGATTTTGTCGGCAACGCTTAACAGAGGAGACGCAGTGGGCAAGCCTTGCGAAGGATAGTTGCTTTTAAAAGTCTTTTCGGATTTGTTGTGCAGTAGACAAAAAAAAAGAACCCCTATGAACGATCGAGTCTGAAGCGACCCCCAAAAGTTAGACCAAAAATCTAACTTTTGGGGGTCGCTATTTGTATGGCAAAATATCCTTTTGAATTAAAACTAAAAATCGTTAAAGAATATCTTAGTGGTGTGGGTGGATATCGGCATCTTGCCAATAAATACGGTATTTCAAGCAAGTCTCAAGTAAGTGATTGGGTGAATGCCTATCGTGAATACGGAGAGGAAGGTCTATTGAGAAAGCATCAAAATCAGAAATATTCTGTTCAATTTAAGTTAAATGCGCTAGAGTTATATCAAACAAGTGAGATGTCCTATCG